>Ga0268360_1000082_pt1 | contig 214113 bp, 181 predicted proteins | sample BioMet11_FD_192465 | JGI IMG/M metagenome (GOLD analysis project Ga0268360, IMG submission 192465) | Sewage microbial communities from Oakland, California, United States - Biofuel 11 (Illumina Assembly) | ecosystem: Engineered > Wastewater > Sewage > Unclassified | place: USA: California... | reverse complement strand
GCGCATTGAGGCCCCGCTCCGCGACCATTCCCCTCGCCGCACCGGGCCCCGACGCTTCGTTCGGCCTCGGTACCCGCAGGTGGGAGGGGTACCGAAGTCCCATGTCTCGTTGCGTCGTGGTACGGGGACGCTTCGGTACGGCCCCAACTGGGCGTACCAGAACCCGACGAATGGTCGGGCCTCGGTACCCGCAGGCAGGCGCGCTTCGGGCCCGTACCGAAGTCACGCCTCTCGCAGGCGCCAGACCCCAGCGAGCCCCGGCGCTTTGGTACCCGCAGGCCGGGGCTCCGTGGGTCGTGATCTCAAAGGTGCGCAATCGTTTCGAGAAGGCTCAACCGTATAGCGTGTACGCAACGTCTAGGACGTCCGTACGAAAGGCTTTGCCATCGTTGCAGATGCCTCAAACCTCCAGGCGCTTGATGTCGTCTTCAGCCAGTGCTCCGGGGCTAGTGCCCGCATAGCGTCCGGGAACGTAGCTGCCCGTCTCATCGGAGCGTGGATCGAGCTCGGGCAGACCTTCCCAGAAGCGCTTTGGCATCCAGTGCATGCGCAGGTCGTATCCACGCTCCGCCTTTCCGCGCCCATCGAGCGTGATCCCATCGTAGAGGCGCTTCCACATGGCGCGAACGTAGCGTTCGTCCTGCGCGAGGTCGTCTCTCGATGCGAGCCTATCGACAAGTGCCTGGTCGAGACGGACCATCCGGCTTCCACCCGTTCCCGCCTCGTGAAGTGCGGCCACACGGTGCACGGGGTCGACGAGGCAGAAGCGGTCAGTGCCCATGCGCGTGACGAAATGCTGTGCCACGAGCGGTACGGTGTTCTCGCTTGGTCTGAACACCGAGAAGAACGAACCGTCCGAGAGACGCGAGAAGCGCACGAACTGACGGGTCCTCTCGCACTCACACGAGACACGACGAGCCAGGGCGTCCGTGGCGCGCACCTCTGGGCTGGTGGACATGGTGCGTATCCCGCCGCGCACGTCAAAGCCCAGACGCACATAGCGATGAATCACCTCCGGCATGTCGGGGGAGTCGGATGCACAGGCGAGAAATACCTTGCGCATGCACGCGGACCTGCAGCGGACGGAGCAGCGACCGTCCCGCTGCCGACGACATCCCTCCGAAACCGCTGCCTCGAGACCCTGCCAGACGCGTCTGGCAAGACGTACGACCGCGTCGTCTTCCGTGGAAGGTGCTGCGACCGTGACCTCTGCGAGCCGGGGTCGGCAGAGGCTGGCGGGCATGAGGCGAATGCGGTCCGCTGGTAGGTGCGCGAGATATCCGACGCCCACGGCCGAAAGCACACCTTCGACGGAGGCCTCGCAGGCGAGGACGATAGATGAGCCTTCGCAAGCCGCGGTTCGTGCAGCGCAAACCGCACGCCGCATCTCCTCAGAAGAGGGAGAGCTGGGGTGACTCGATTTCGCGACGTGTGCGGTTGTAGGTGCTACGCCGAGCATTGCTCACCGCCTCTTGCCGGATGAGCTCCGCGTCGAGTGCCACGCCTCGGTCGGCTGACCCCGAACAGGTGAGGAAGGGACGGGCACGTCTGAGCGTGATGTTGAGGTTGCGTAGGTCGTCGAAGGTGAGCCGGTGGGTGCCGCGCGTGGCGATGATGCGCCTTGCCCCGACCGGGCCGATGCCCGGCACGCGCAGGAGCAGCTCAAGCGGTGCGTCCATGACCTCCACAGGAAAGCGGTCGATGTTCTTGAGGGCCCAGGCGAGCTTGGGGTCGAGGTCGAGGTCGAGCCAGGGGGCATCTGGCGCGACGAGCTCAGATGGAGTGAATGCGTAATAGCGCATGAGCCAGTCGGCCTGGTAGAGACGGTGCTCGCGCCGCAGCGGCACGGGAGTGCCGGGCTCTGGCAGGCGGCTGTCATCCATCATGGGCAGGTATGCGGAGAAGAACACGCGCTTGAGGTCGAACCTGTCATAGAGTGCCTTTGAAAGTTGGAGGACGTGGTTGTCGTCTTCGGGCGTGGCACCTACGATGAGCTGCGTCGACTGGCCCGCCGGTGCGAAGCGACGCCTGCGTGCTGACACCGTGGAACGCTGCCTGAGCGTAAGGCCCTGCCTGTTGGTGAAGAGTGGCATCGGCGCATCGGCATCTGGTGACCCTGCGGATGGAAGGCGCCGGGCGGGTTTGCCGTCGGTCAGCGCGAGCGCCTCTTCGTCGCGCTGGTGGCGAATGTGCGCCATGGGGCGGGTGATGGCCTGCTTGTCCTTGTCGGGGCAGAGCGACGAGAGCGAGGCGGAACTCGGGAGCTCGAGGTTGACGGAGAGCCTGTCCGCGAGCCGACCGAGGGCATCGACCAGTTCGGGAGAAGTCCCGGGTATGACCTTTGCGTGTACGTAGCCGTTGAAGCGGAGCTCGTCTCGAAGGATGCGTAGGCACTCGATCATGCGCTCGGTGGTTGCATCGGGCGTGCCGAGCACACCCGAGGAGAGGAAGAGGCCCTCGACGTAGTTGCGCTTGTAGAAGTCCACGGTGAGTTCGGCGAGCTCGCGTGGAGTGAAGGTGGCTCGTCGACAGCTCGCCGACCGACGGTTAACGCAATAGGCGCAGTCAAAGCTGCAGGCGTTGGACATGAGAACCTTGAGTAACGTCACGCAGCGACCGTCGGGCGTGAACGAGTGGCAGCATCCTGCCGCCGTGGTAACGCCAACGCCACCTGCCCTCGGCCCGCGCTCAGATCCCGATGAGGTGCAGGCCACGTCGTACCGAGCCGCCTCGGCGAGAATCCCGAGCTTGTCGAGTGTGTCCATGAGCACCTCCTGACATCGAACATATGTTCTCAGTATAGCAGAGAACAGTACATGTGTTCGATACTGTCAGGACTTTTTGACCAGCTCCCATGATCTTTTCCGGCAAGCCGTCGCCTGTGCGTACGGATGTCATGGGAGAAAGCAATTGCGAAGTGGGCCTATGAGCCGGGTTCTGTCGTGGACGATCATTTATCTACGAACGCCGTTGCCGACGCCCTCTAGCGCGCAACCCGAGCGCGGTGCGGGCCACACCATGGCGCTCCTATTTGCGTTTGCTCCGGAAGGGGCTTGCCAAGCCGTCGTGTTGCCACGACGCTGGTGGTCTCTTACACCACCGTTTCAGCTTTTCCCTTTACCTTGCGGTAGGTGGGAGTCTTCTTTTCTGCGGCGCTTTCCGTCGGGTCACCCCGCCAGGCCGTTGGCCTGCTTCCTGCCCTATGGAGCCCGGACTTTCCTCATGACGCTCTCGCGCCCCGCGATCGTCTGGCCCACTTCGCAGGTGCGATTCTAGCACGATGCCACGCCTCGTCTTCGCGAGGGGCGGAGGTTGTGTAAACTCAGTCAGAAATGAGCGCAAGGGGGACGCATGAGAATCGGAAGCCTGTTTAGGAGGAGAGGCGATATGGACAAGCGACCTGCGCCGCTCGATGTCACGGCCTGCGCGGACACGATCCTCGCTCCGGTGAGCGGTATTACCGTAGGGCTCGAAAGCGTGTCCGATCCGATCTTCTCGCAGGGGCTCATGGGTGCCGGCGTGGGAATAACGCCCTCGTCAGACGTGGCATACGCGCCCGTCTCAGGAACGATCGCAGCCACGACCAAGACCAATCATGCCGTTTCCCTCGTGTCTGACGACGGTGCCGAGGTGCTCATCCATATCGGGATGGATACCGTCATGCTGCACGGCGAGGGCTTCTCGCGCTTTGTCGAGAAGGGCGACCATGTCGCTGCGGGTGCTGCGCTTGTGGCATTCGACCGCGCTCTCGTCGCTGAGCGCGGGCTTGACGCGACCGTGGTCGTGACGGTCCTCAACAGCGACGCGTACGCCTCGGTCGGGGTTCTCGTCGACGGTTCCGTCGCTGCGGGTGCCGAGCTCCTGCACATGGAGAGGTAGCCATGACCGCGCCAAGCTATCGGACGCTTTGCGCCAGGGCGGACGCCTCGGCTGAGGTGGAGGATCGTCGCAGTCGCTTTATCGCGCTCATGCGTCACGTGGAGAGCGAGGCCGAGGCAGACGCCTTTGTCGCCGAGGTTCGCGCGCGTCATCACGACGCCCGTCACAACGTGCCCGCATGGATTCTCGCGGATGGTCGCGAGCGTTGCTCCGACGACGGGGAGCCTCAACGAACGGCGGGCATGCCCGTGCTCGAGGTGCTGCGCGGTGCCGGACTCGCGGACGTGTGCTGCGTGGTCACACGCTACTTCGGCGGTACGCTGCTCGGTCCGGGCGGCCTCGTGCGCGCCTACACGGGAGCCACGCAGGCGGCGGTGGCCGGCGCCGAGACGGATGGTCGGGTGGTCGAGATGACCCTCGTCACGCGCGTTGTGGTGCAGATTCCCTACTCGGCATACGATCGCGTGCGGCGCATGGCGACAGAGGCGGGTGGACGTGCGGCCGATGTGGTCTTTGCCGAGGACGTGCAGCTTGTCTGTGCCTTTCGCTCGGGTGAGGAAGCCGCGTTCGTCTCGGCGATGATCGAGTTTGCCAACGGAGAGGAGTTCTGCCACGTGGGGGAGCCGCAGTGGGCGGCCTGGGAAAGGTGACATGGAAAAGGTGACAGGTATCTTTTCCAGGTTAGGGCTTCTTGAAAAACCTGGAAAAGATACCTGTCACCTTTTCCATGTCACCTTTCCCAGCTAACCCCTTCTAGACGAGCACTCCGCGATCCGCGAGCTCGGCCTCGAGCCTGGCTGCCGTCGTGAAGACGTGACCCTGCATCCCGATCACCTCTGCGCCACGCACGTTGTCCTGGTTGTCGTCGATGAAGAGGCATTCCTCGGGCGTGAGCCCGAAGCGCTCGCAGAGCGTGAGGTAGATGAGCGGGTCGGGCTTCATGAGCTTCTCCCAGGCGGAGACCACCCAGCCGTCCATCGCGTGAAACGACGTAATCCGGTCCTTCTGGTGCCACCAGCGCACGCCGGCATTGGAGAGCAGGTAGCAGCCATAGCCAGCCTCGTGGAGACGAACGACGAGCTCGTTTGTCCCCGGAATCACGCGCTGGTGGCAGTCCCAGTTGGCGAAGCACTCGTGGAGCGTGGGCCAGAGACGCTCGGGGAGGTTCGAACGAGCCACGCGCTCCATGGTCGTCTCGGTGACGACCCCCGCGTCAAGCAGCGACCAGGTCGGGCTGGAGAAGAGCGCGGCGTCGAGCAGCGCGGCGTCCTCGTCGCTCTTTGCGTAGGCGCTCGCATACTCCAGGCCGTCAAAACCCAGAAGCACCTGGCCCATGTCGAAGACGAAGTTTCTAAGCGGGGCTCTGACAGTACGCTCCATGAGCGTGCTCCTCCTTTGCTAGACGAGACGGGCGAGCGAGCCCATCGGGTCCCAGGGATCGAGGACCGTGGGCTTCTCGGTGTCATAGGTCTCGCGCTCCTCGGGCGAGAGGTACTTCTTATCAACGACGACCTGGTAGACGTACTCGTTAAACCATGCGTCGGAAAGGGTGTCGAAGCCGTCGCGACCGTGGTCCTTGCCCCAGCTGTTCTCGACCTTCCAGAGCGTGGGCTCGCCGTCGGCATCGAGGTCGACGCCCTCGAGCACCATGGCGTGCGTCATGACGGACTCGCCATAGTCGAGACGCCCGGCCTTGTCGAGCGCGCCCTCCACGGGAAACCCGAAGAGGCCGTCCACGTCGAGGGCGTTCGTGTCCATGATGCCCTCGTCGCGCAGGTAGCTCTGCGCGACGTCGCAGCCAAACCACACGGGCAGGTTGTCCCTGAGCTGTGCGATGGCCGCGTGCTTGAGCTCGATGGGCTCGAGGTTGAGGTAGCGCACGCCCCCGTCCTCAACCACGTTTCCCAGCCGGCTCACGGTATAGGTGTGACCAAAGGGCTTGTCGGCGGTCGGGGCGCTGATCAAAGAGACGTAGTCGTCGAGCTCCATGCCGACGGCCTCGTCAAAGAAGCCCTGCGGGGTGTAGACGCCGGAGAGCACGAGCTTCTCGTCCTTGTCGCGCAGACGCACCGAGAAGGATGCGGGAGGCTCGCCGAGGCAGGTGACCATGAGATGATAGACGTCTTCCATCATGGCCTTCTTCATCTCGCGCAGGCTCTCGGCATTCTCGCCGGCCGCGTGCGTCTCGCGCAGGCGCTTGGCGGCGCCGCGCAGGTAGCGCGTGAGATAGCGGTCCATGTCGGAGGTGTTGCGCGAGCAGGCCGTCTCGGGCATGGCTTCCTTGGGCACCACGCCGTACTTGCGCACGAGGCTCTTGAACATGTCCCACTGTCCGCCGTCGCCGATGGGGGCGTCGAGGAGAAACGCCATGAGACGGCCGGTAAGCGGCTCGTCGAGCGTGTCGAGGACGTTCTCGAAAAACCAGTTGCTCTTCTCCATCTTGTCCCAGAAGAGCGGGTAGCACTGGCTGAGCTCGAAGGTCTTGAGGTCATACTTCTTGATGACGCGGTAGCGCATGGTGTTGAGGCTCGCGAACATCCAGCAACGGCCGGAGCGCTGCTGGTCCGTTCGGTCACCCTGCCTGACCTCGACGTCGAAGGTCATGGCGTTGGCACCCACGCCCTCAGGCGTGCGTGCGGCCGCACGAAGCCCGCAGCTGCTGACGGCGTTCTTTGCGACGACGTTGGCGCGCTCCGAGTCGAAGTCCTCCCGTGCGGCGGCAAGGTCGTCCGCAGTGATGCTGATCATTTCATCCATGGTTTTCCTTCCGAAGGTACGTGTCGTCTCTGTCACGCTCAGAGGATAGCACGCAGGGCAGACGTCGATGTCGTCCGTCGGCTGCGTGCTATGCTTGCACGAAAAAGTCTGAGAAAGCCAGCTGGGGAGGAAACATGGTGCCGTCCGATGCCGAGCTCGCCGCACTGCTGCCCGCATGCGCGGTGCGTGTGGTGACCCTCCTCGAGGAGGCCGGCTTCGAAGCCTGGGTCGTGGGCGGCTGGGTGCGTGACGCATTTCTCGGCTCGTCCGTGCACGACGTGGATGTGACCACCTCCGCACCTTGGCGCGAGACCGAGCGCGTGCTTCGCGCCGGAGGCATCGAGGTCCACGAGACCGGAACGGCGCATGGTACCGTGACGGCCGTGATCGACCACGAGCCGGTGGAGGTCACCACCTATCGCGTGGAGGGCGCGTACTCCGACCTTCGCCACCCCGACGAGGTGCGCTTCGTGACCGACGTGCGCGAGGATCTCGCCCGCAGGGACTTCACTGTCAACGCCATGGCCTTCCATCCCAGCCGAGGCCTCCTCGATCCGTACGGGGGCCGAGAGGACCTCTCGCGTGGTGTCATTCGTGCCGTGGGAGACCCGATGCGTCGGTTTGGCGAGGACGCCCTGCGCACGCTGCGTGCCGTGCGCTTTGCCTGTCGGCTGGGGTTTGTGATCGAGCCCGCCACGCAGGAGGCGCTCACGGCGTGCGCGTCGGAGCTCGACGCGATAGCGCGCGAGCGCGTGGGTCAGGAGCTGAGCGGCATCATGGGCTCGGGCCACATGGCGTGGGCGCTGCGCAACGAGTTCGTCGTAATCTCCCGTGCCATACCGGAGCTTGCCCCCATGGCTGGCTTCGACCAGCGAAATCCCTACCATACGTATGACGTTCTCGAGCACACGGCACGGGTCTGTGCGGGTGTGGAGGAGTTCTGCGGGGGCGTGACGCCGCAGTCGCTGCGGTGGGCGGCGCTTTTCCACGACATCGGCAAGCCCGTTTGCTGGAGCGTGGACGGGGAGGGCCGCGGCCACTTCTACGGGCACCCCAAGGTGGGGGCCGACATGGCGCGACGCATCATGCGTGCGCTCTCTCTGCCCGGTGACCTCATCGCCGACACGGTCGCGCTCGTGAGCCTGCACGATCGCGGCGTGTGGCCTGCCGCGCGCAGCGTGAGGCACATGCTCGCCGCGCTCGACCGGTGCTGTCCCGGCAGGGGGGAGAGCCTCGCGTACCAGCTGCTCGATCTCAAGCGGGCTGATGCGCTGGCAAAGGCCTCGCATTGCACGGGGTATGCCGTGGAGCTCGACGCAGTGACGATCGCCCTCAGGCTCGAGGTCTTTCGAGGGGCGACGTTTCGCGTGTCCGATCTTGCCGTGAGAGGGGGAGACGTGATCCGCGAGTGCGGGATCGCCCCCGGTCCCGCGGTGGGCGAGGCGCTGCGCGATCTTCTCCGGCGCGTCGTTGACGCCGAGCTACCCAATGACCGAGACATGATGCTCGCCGAGCTCCGCCGGCGGGGCCTGGGAGGGGCTGGAAAAGGCTGGAAAAGGTGACAGGTATCTTTTCCAGGTGTCCGAAAACCTGGAAAAGATACCTGTCACCTTTTCCAGCCTTTTCCAGCCCCTCCCAGGCCCCGCCGGCGGAGCTCGGCGAGCATCGGGAGCATAATGTGCTGCGGGCGGTTCGCGTGACGCGCCTACAGGAGGAGGACACCCATGACTACGTTGCGGAGTCGCAGCTCATAGCCATCGCCCTCATGGGCGTCATCATCGTCGCGTGGTGCCTGACGGCGTTGCTCGGAGGCACCTTTAAGTCCGAAAGCGCGCTGGTCCTTGTCGCCGACCTCGTTCCCATCCTCCTGTACTACCGTGCCATCAGCCGCGAGAGCCACTCCCAGTTCTGGGAGGGCGTGCGCAGGGAGGAGACCCCTCTCGCCGAGGGTGAGACCCTGTCCGCGACGCCCCCTGCCGACCTCGTCCTCGATGAGAAGACGGGGTACGTGAGGGCTGCTGCGGATGGTGAGAGGCCCTGCGTGCGCGTCCGCGCCTGGGGCGAGTTTGCGGACGAGCACGATAGCGAGTCATTTCTCCGCTATGCCGAGCGGCTCGTGAAGCCCATATCACCCTCACGGCGGCCTATCCGTATGATGAGGCCATCTTCGGAACGCTCCTCGTTCCCAAGGAGGAGCTCGTCATCGCCGACACTTGCCTGGACGGACGCGTCGCGCTGGCATACTATCTCGCCGACGGCGTTCTGACCCCCATCGCCGAGGACGACCAGGCGAGAAGGTTCCTCTCCTGGTACATGGACAACCAGTACCTGCGCAAGGAGTCTCTCGTAGCCGTCATCTACGAGGTTCAGGATCTGGTGATGGGAAACAACGCGGCCTTCCTCGTCGATCTTGACGCGCGGCTCGACCAGCTCGAGGCGAGCATCTCCGAGAGCGTGACCGAGGTGCCCCGTGACTTCTCCGCGTACGTGAGCACCACCAGGAGAGACCTTGGGGTGGCGCAGAGGTTCTATCGCCAGGTCGCGGATGCCGCGCGGGACATCGCGGTGGATGAGAGCTGCCTCGACAGGCGCGAGCGGCATCTTTTCTCGGGGCTTCAGAACCGCGCCACGGAGCTCCTGAACGACACCAAGGACCTGCGCGACTACATCTTTCAGATACGAAGCGGGTATCAGGGGCACATCAACGTGAGGCAGAACAACGTGATGTCCATCCTCACGATCGTGACCACCATCGCGACGCCCATCGCGCTCATCACGGGGTGGTACGGCATGAACTTCGATAACATGAGCGAACTCCACTACCAGAGCGCCTACGGCATAGTCGCCATCGTCGTGGTTGCGATCGTCACGCTCGAGGTCATCTACTTCAAGAAGAAGCGCTGGTTCTAGGGGCATGTCAGGCGCGGTGGCCCGTTATCAACACACCTCTTTGGGGGGTGCGGGTCTGAGGGGCGTCATTCTCGCGGCCTCGAGTTGCGTGAAGTAGCTCTCGAACAATAGCTGAAAGAAGTAATGGAACATGAGCCTGCTGGACAGGTCCATGTCGTCGTAGCGAATCTGCTTGTCGATGACGAACACGGGGTAGTCCGAGAGCTTCGAGAGGCTGTTCTTGGAGAGGCCCGTCACCGATACGACGGTTGCCCCGCGGCTCTTCGCGATGGCGGCCGAGTCGACGGAGACCTTCGTCTCGCCGCTGATGCTGACCGCGAAGACGAGGTCTCCGCTGGTCGCCCTTTCCGCGCTATGGCGCATGACATGCCTCTCGCTGAAGGTCTCGACATGCTTGCCGAGCACCTCCAGCTCCTCGCTGAACTCGAGGCAGGGGTATTTCGAGAGCCCCGAGCAGAAGAAGATGATGCGCTCGGCCCTCCCGATGGCATCCACGATGCAGTCGACCGTCTCTCGGTTGATGAGGTTCTTCGTCTTGACGATCTGCTCGTCAAGCGACGTCTTTTCTATTTCGAGCTCGCTTGCGCCCATCGACACCAGGAGGGAGGCCTTGAGCTCTGAAAATCCCTTGAACCCAAGCTTGTGGGCCATACGGGTGATGGTGTTGGGCGCCACGAAGAAGTGCCCGGCAACGGCCTTCGTCGTCATGCCCGAGAGGTCGCCCCGGTTGGCGATCACATACTTCAAGATCTCATATTCACCCGCGTTGAGGTCGTTTTCGTGGGCCCTGACGCAGTCATAGAAGTTCATGCGCTCTCCTTCTGCCCGGCACCATTGCGGGGCCAACGCGGACAAGGGTACCTCATTTTGCGTGCCGTCCGACACATACATGTTTCGAATGACGACTCTTGTGTCGGGTGGCCAAAATTGGCGGTCCACTCACGCGAGTGACCTCGCTCGCGATATAACGGACGCGCGGTAGGGATCTGACTGGCCAGAGGTCCTCCTGCGAATCCCATACATCGTCCCTGACGACAGGTTCGGCAAGATGGAGGAGCAAATCAATGAAGAAGCTTCGCGTTGCGATAGTGGGGGGCGGATCAACCTGGTGCCCGGGAATCCTCAAGGCCCTCACGAACCACCAGGACATCTTTCCCCTCGCGCGTGTGGTGCTCTACGACACGGACGGCGAGCGTCAGCGGCCCATCGGCGAGTTCGGCAAGATCCTCTTCAGGGAGGAGGCCCCTGGCGTCGAATTCGGATATACGACTGACAAGGACGTCGCCTACGAGGGTGTGGACTTCGTCCTCTGCCAGATTCGCACGGGCGGGTACGGCATGCGTGACAAGGATGAGAAGATTCCCCTCTCCATGGGCATCATCGGGCAGGAGACGGTAGGCCCCGGCGGCATGGCGTACGGCATCCGCTCCATGACCGACATGATCGAGATCGTGAACGACGTGCGTGCGCACAGTGCCGACGCATGGATCATCAACTACACCAATCCCGCCGCGCTTGTGGCGTATGGTCTGGAGAAGGCCTTCCCCGACGAGCATCATGTCCTCAATATCTGCGATCAGCCCGTCAACCTGCTGCGGTCGTACGGAAGGCTTCTCGGTCGCGACTGCGGGGACTGGGAGCCCACCTACTTCGGACTGAATCACTTCGGCTGGTTCACGCACCTCTACGACAAGGATGGCACCGACCTCGTTCCGCTGGTCAAGGAGTACGTCAGGGAGAACGGCTTTCTCCCATCGGATGCCGAGGAGCGCGATCAGTCCTGGCTTGACACCTATGCGATGGTAAGGGACATGCTCGAGGACTTTCCCGACTACCTCCCCAACACCTATCTCCAGTACTACCTGTATCCCGACTACAAGGCGTCTCATCTCGATCCCACCTACACCCGTGCGGACGAGGTCGTGAACGGCCGCGAGAAGCGGGTCTTTGCCGAATGCCGCAGGGTTGCCGAGGCGGGTACGGCGAAGGGGTCCTCTGTCGTGCAGAACAGCGCCCACGGCGACATGATCGTCGAGGTCTCGGCGGCGATTCTGCTCAATGCCAACAAGACGTTTGTCGTCATGGTGCCCAACCACGGAATCATAGAGGACTTCCCTGACGACGCCATGGTCGAGGTCGCCGCAAGCGTGGGTTCGAACGGTCCGCACCCCTATGCCGTCGGTACTATCGGAACGTTCTATAAGGGCCTCATGGAGAACCAATACGCCTACGAGCGCCTTGCCATTGAGGCATACTTCGAGCATTCGTACGAGAAGGCCCTGCAGGCACTCACCCTCAATCGTCTCGTGGGGGACGCCAAGAAGGCCAGGAAGGTGCTCGACGCCCTCATCGAGGCCAATGAGGGATATTGGCCAGAGCTGAGGTAGGCCCGCCGTGCCACCATCCGGGCCCTGACGGCACCGTTTCGTGCGAACGGCTCGTCGCCTCCATGACAACATCTCCCCCTCTCGCTTGAATGAGGTCCCCATGAACAAAAAGGAAGTACTCGCAAAGTTTCAGCGTCTTGGCAAGGTGCTGATGGAACCCGTCCTGATTCTGCCCATTGCCGGCATCCTCGTCGGATTCGGCAACGCCTTCACGAACGCGACGCTGCTCAAGGCGGTCCCCTGGCTCGGCGTGCCTGTGCTCAAGTTTCTCTTCTCGCTCATGAAGGTGTCCGGCAACGTCGTGCTTAACAACATCCCGGTCATCTTCGCGGTCTGTCTGGCCTATGGCTTCGCCAAGTCGGAGAAGGCGACGGCCGCGCTCTGCGGGTTTATCGGATACATGACCATGAACGCGGTCATGGGCCTGTTTCTCACCCAGACCGGCGTCATCGACCCCACGAACCTGACGACGGGGCAGAGCACCATCCTCGGCGTCGTGACGCTTGACACGGGCGTCATAGGAGGTCTCATCTCAGGTGCCCTCGTCGCGTACCTACATAACCGGTTCTATAAGATCGAGCTTCCCGCCGTGTTCTCCATCTTCAACGGCACCCGCTTCATCCCGGCTGCCACGCTCGTCTCCTGCTCCGCCCTTGGTCTGGTGATGTCCTTCGTCTTTCCTCCGATTCAGGGTGCGCTCTCTCTCATAAGTGCGTTTATCGGCTCAACGGGCGCGCTCGGATCGTTTGTCTACGGCACGTGCGAGCGGCTGCTCCTGCCCTTTGGCCTGCACCACTTTATCTACCTTCCGTTCTTCTTCACCTCGTTGGGTGGGACCATGACGGTCGACGGCAGCGTGGTTACGGGCGCGGTGAACATCTACAGTGCCATCCTGAACTCGCCCACCGCCCTCTTTAACATCGATGTCAGCCGTTTTGTCATGAACGGTAAGGTTGTGTTCGCCATGTTCGGTCTTCCGGGCGCCGCCCTCGCGTTCTATCGTACGTCCCTGCCGGAGAACCGGAAGAAAATCGGCGCACTGATGCTTGCGGTAGTCATCCCGTGCGTTATCACGGGCATCACCGAGCCCCTCGAGTACTCCTTCCTCTTCGTCGCCCCCATCCTCTTCGTCTGCCACGCGCTGCTCTGCGGCCTCGCCTATGCGTTGACGTTCCTGCTCAACTTCAACGTATCGGGCTCCGCGACGTTCGGAGGACCGCTCCTCTCTTGGATCTTCAACGGCATTCTGAGCGCAGACAAGGGGTCGAACTGGCAGGTGCTCCTCGTTCTTGGACCCGCCTATTTCGCAACCTACTACTTCCTCTTTAAGACGCTCATTCTCAAGAAGAACCTCAAGACGCCGGGGCGAGTGCCACTCTCCGAGTCTGGTGACGGGGCGTCCGTGACGGCCGTAGGCCACGATGCTGCCGCTCCCCTGCAAGACGAGCTCATCGCGCAGATCATCGACGCCGTTGGCGGCAGGGGAAACATCTCCTCGGTCGATGCCTGCTTCACGCGGCTCCGCATTCAGCTCCAGGACCCGAGCAAGGTGGCAGATGATGCCGTGTTCACGGAGAAGCTCCACGCGAACGGCATCGTGAGGGTGAACGGAGGCGTGCAGATCATCTATGGGAACAAGGCCTCGCTGTACAAGACGCGAGTCCGCGAGGCGCTCGCCATGGAGTAGGCGTCCGTGAGGGGTTGACCCGAAATCAAGGGGCGGCGATCTGGAATCTTCCGGGTCGCCGCTCGTTTGCGTGGCGACCAGATGAGAGCAGACGCAAAAAGGGGACCCTCTATGAGGATCCCCTGACCTGTTGGTAGCCCGTAGCAGATTCGAACTGCTGATCTCCGCCTTGAGAGGGCGGCGTCCTAGGCCGCTAGACGAACGGGCCGTATTCGATTGGGCAAGACATTGGCTGGGATGGAGAGAGTCGAACTCCCGTTGACGGAACCAGAATCCGCTGTCCTACCACTAGACGACATCCCAATTGATGCCCTGCGCTTCTCAGCGCGTTGAACACTTTATCGGAAAAACCCGATCGACGCAACCGTCAATTTTAGCGAATGTGAAAAAGTCGCGTCTTTGTCCACGAACCTACCAAAACACGCTTCTTGTACGCCAGGGCGCGCCTACCCGTATGGCACCGTCCGTATGGTCGTCTCGCGGCTTGAATGGGCGAGCGAGCGGGTATCATAGGTTTGTTTCAGACACGTCGCCACGCCAGGGAGGGGAGACATGGCAGACGCCGAGAAGGCAAAACCCAAGATAAACGTCAAGGCCAGTCACGTCTCCTCCGCCGGTAAGGAGGCGGACGCCTCCGAGGAGGAGAACAAGCAGAAGGCGCGCAAGGGAGCCTTGTTCATCCTCGGTGTCCTTGTCGTCTACATACTCTTCCTCATTTTTACTGGGCAGATGGCAGAGTTCATCGATGCGCTTAATAACGTCGATGCGCGCTGGATCGTCTTTGCCTGCCTCGGCTATCTTGGCTATTTCATCTTCGGCGTCTTTGCCTATGTCATCGCCGTATGGCTCGACCACGACTCACCCGTCGGTGTGCGCGATCTCATGAGCGTGGAGTCGTCCGGCGTCTTCTTTGGCAACCTTACGCCCATGATGGCGGGCTCGGTGCCCTCGCAGATCTACCGCCTCACGCGCACGGGTCTCGATGTGGGTGAAGCCTCCGCCACGCAGTTCACCCGCTTCATCATGTTTCAGTTCGCGCTCGTTCTCTTTGCGTTCCTGATGCTTCTCGCGCGCTTCGAGTTCTTTTTCGAGACGTATGGCGACATCGTCTTTCTCAACCTCGTCGTCTTTGGCATGCATGCGCTCGAGCTTGTCATGCTCTTCGTGATCTGCCTCTGTCCGAGATTCGTGAAGCGCGTGGGCAACTGGGCCATCAACTTTGCCAACAAGCGCGGTTGGCTCAAGGACTATGAACACTGGTACGAGATGGTTAACACGCAGGTGGATGAGTTCTCCGCCACCTTCAAGCGCGCCGCGTCAGATGTTCCCAACATGGCGCTTACGTGCGTTGTCACGATGTGCCAGCTCTTCTGTCTCTACATGATGCCCTGGTTCATCCTCAAGGCCTTCGGCATCGACGAGGACTTTCTCACCTGCCTTGCCGCCGGATCCATGGTCCAGCTCGTCTCCACGGCGGTACCACTTCCAGGTGGAACCGGTGGTGCCGAGGGTGGCTTCGCGCTCTTCTTTGGTGGAATGTTCGGCAGTAAGGCCACGGCGGGATTTCTCGTGTGGAGGCTCTGCTCGTTCATTGGCCCCACCCTCTTTGCCGTTCCATTCCTGGGGATGCGCTCCGATCGCACCGAGTCGATTTACCACGAGGTCAACCGCAAACTGGCTGCACACAAGGCACGCAAGGCCTCTGGTGGCAAGCGCTCAAAGCAGCCGACCGGCATCAAGCTCCCCACAAGCAAACTCAGGCAGCAGCGTTCTGGCAAGAGCTCTGGAATTAAGGCCAAGACCCCGAGTAACAAGAAGTAATCCATCGCAAGCAGCGCATGGCCGCACCTCAACTTCTTCGGGCGCTCCGGGGACGTGACGATCGCTGATCAAAGCCTCGTCCGCGAGAGCAGGTGGCCAAAATCGGCAGGTTTGTGTGGCATGGTTTTTCACGGCCATCTACTTATGTATATATAAGTAATAATTATGAATATATATGATTAAATATACTAAATAAATGAATACTTACTTCGGGTGGAAATGCCCTTGCGGCGTGTGCCGCACAAACCCAGCAAAAACTCACACCTTGCTCGCGCGCGCCATTCGCGTGCATGCGAAAAGGAGAAACGACGAACTCAGCAAGCCGGTTTTCAGGCAAGCAAAGAGAACGGCCCGCCGCGGGATGCGACGGACCGTCCTGAAGCCTGGGCTTCGACCTACATTGCCAGGGGCACTGCGCGATCGATACGCGCGAGGGCGACGCCTCTGCCCAAGAGCTCCAGCGACTCGCCCAGGGGAGGTGAGACCTGGTTGCCGCATTCTGCCACGCGCAGGGCCCCGTAGAACTTGCGCTTGTTGATGCCGAGCCGCTCGGGGAGAGGCTCGAGGGCGGCGTCGATGTTGGCTGCCGTCCACTCGCTCACGGTCTCGAGAGTGGTGTGGGCGACTTCGAGAAAGCTTCTGGAGCCCTCCTTCTCGAGGTTTTTTGCCACTGACTTCTCGTCAAGGGTGACCTCGTCACCCTCGTAGAGGAAGCGCGCCTTTTCCACCACGTCTGCCGCGAACCTCGTGCGCGGCTTGAGAATGCTCGAAAGCAGATCGAACCACAGGGGCCGATCCTCGTATGCGCCCTTTTCGAGACCTGCTCCCGCGAGCTGCGGCACGAGCACCTGTCGTGAGAACTCCGCATCGGACATGCCCTGGATGTACTGCTGCTGGATCCAGTCGAGCTTGGCCGGATCAAACGTGGCTGGGTTCTTGGATACGTGGTCGAGCGAGAACTGCGAGGCCAGGACGTCGCGCGGCACGATTGTCGTGTCGCCGTCGAGTGACCAGCCGAGCAGCGCAAGGTAGTTCACGAAGGCGTCGGGCAGGTAGCCCGCATCGCGATACTCTTCGACGGAGGTGGCCCCATGGCGCTTGGAGAGCTTCTTGCCGTCCGCGCCGAGAATCATGGAGATGTGCGCGAAGATGGGCACAGGCATGCCGAGGGCCTCGTAGACCATGACCTGACGCGGGGTGTTGGACAGGTGGTCATCTCCGCGAATCACGTGCGTGATGCCCATCTTGGCATCGTCCACGACGGTGGCGAAGTTGTAGGTGGGAGTGCCGTCGGAGCGGAAGATGATGAAGTCGTCGAGCTCTCTGGCATTGAAGGTGACCTCGCCGTGCACCGCGTCGTGGACCACGACGTCGCCGCGGTCGAGCGGCACCTTGATGCGGATGGTGTAGGGCTCGCCTGCGTCCACGCGAGCCTGCGCAGTGGCGGGATCGATGCCGCGGCAGGTGCGCTGGTATCCCTGGAAGGGGTCCTTGCGCGCCTTTGCGGCCTCGCGGTCGGACTCGAGCTTCTCTGGGGTGCAGAAGCAGTAGTAGGCCCTTCCCTCGGCGACGAGCCTCCTGGCCGCCTCGCGATAGAGGTCCAGACGGTCCGTCTGCCGGTAGGGGCCGAAGTCACCGCCCTTGTCGGGGCCTTCGTCCCAGTCGAGACCGAGCCAGCGCATGGCACGAAGAATGATCTGCGTGTTCTCGTCGGTCGAACGGGTCGGATCGGTGTCATCGATGCGCAGGATGAACGTACCGTTGTTGGCGCGGGCGAATGCCCAGTTGTAGATTGCGGTGCGGGCGCCTCCCACATGGAGCTTGCCAGTGGGGGAGGGCGCGAAGCGCACGCGGACGGGCTTGTCAGACAAGAGGTGCTCCTTCGTGCTTGTCGGGGATGTACGGCTCATAAAGTATACGTATCCCGCACGCACGTCCCGAAAGCGTATGTGGATGGATGGAGAAGGGTCGGGGATTCTCCAGGCTTTCGACAAAGTCCGAAAAAGTCCCAGTCCCCTTTTGGGCACTTTTGGGCGTTACATGAGTTTGGTGTCCTCGAGCTTTCTTATGAACCAATCGTTGAGGCGCACGACGGGCTTGCGCAGGAGCAGGCCAAGCAGCAGGCATGGGATGATATATGCGAGCAGCGTCGCCATCTCCATGGCCCATGTGGCGTCATAGTAGCCGCCGATGCACTCATGCATGCACGAGATGGCGTGCACGAAGGGCAGGAAGGGATAACAGGCCTGGAAAAAGTCGGGGAGCATCTCCTTGGGGAAGGTGCCACCGGCTCCGGCAACCTGGATGACGAGCAGAAAAACGCAGATCGCCTTGCCTACGTCGCCGAACGAGACCGTGAGCGAATAGGTGATGTTCACGAACGCGATCGATGCGAGGCAGCATGTGAGCACGAACATCACGGGGTGCACGCATTGGATACCCAGGTAGAAGAGGTCTCCAAGCGAGACGAGCAGCGCCTGAAGGACGGCAAGGAGAATGAAGACGCCGAGACGGCCCATGTAGGCGTGGCGCGGGCGTGCATCGCCTGCGGCGACAAGCTCCTTCTCGGACACGGAGACCTTGAGCATGGCAACGAGCACGATGGCACCTACGAAGAGCGCAAGCGTGGTGTAGAAGCCCGCCATGGCCGACCCGTTGTTCTCGATGGGATAGACCGCGATGCGATTGACGCCCACGGGAGAGGACAGGAAGCTCGCGAGCGAGGAGGGGCTCGCCGAGAGGATCGTGCGCACCTGCTCGACATCCCCCGAGCTCAACGCGGTGTCGAGCGAGCCCACGAGCATGTCGATGTCATCGGCCATGGTGTTGAGCTTGGCTGCCGAGTCGTCGAGCGAGGACCTGATGTCGGTGAGGTCGGCGGAGGCGAGTTGCGAGGTCTGCTGGAGGCTCGATACCGTGCTGTTGAGAAGCGTCGAGACGGTGTCTGCGGAGGACGCCGCGGTGTCGATGCCATCGGCAAGGTCGGAGATGGATGACTCGAGGTTGGACTCGTACTCGCTCTTAACGGAGCTTACCTGCGACTTGTTGTCGGAGATGAGCTGAAGGAGGGCCTCATGATCCTCCTTTGCGCTGGTGACGCCGTTCTCGAGGTTGTCGGCCGCCGAGGCGAGCCGGTCGTGGAGCGCCTGCAGGGTGGAGAGGATCCCGTCCACGCGGGCGATAACGGGGTCGAGCACGGCTCCCGCGTCGTCTCCGAGCTCGTCTCGAATCGTGACGAGGCTCTCTCGGAAGGCGGAGTAGCTGTCGATGACCTTCTGCACGTGCTGGGCGATGTCGCGCAGCTCGGCTGCGGCGTCCGTGGAGTCGGTCTCGGCGGTGGAGAAGGCATTGTCGACGGCGGACGAGACTCCGTCGAAGCTCGCGTCCGTGGAGTCGAGTGCGGCGTTTATGGCGCTCGTGGCGCCGTCAACGGCGTCGTTCACCTGGCGCACGCCCTGGGCGGCGTCGCCGAGGGAGTCTGACAGCGACGTGGAGGAGCTTCCCGTGGCGGAGAGCAGGCTCGTGGAGCTGTCTACGATGGACGTGGCGGACGAGAGGAGGCTCGAGTACGCGCCGATGTGCGACGCTGCGGCGCGCAGGTCGGACGAGCTCGACTTGAGCGTGGAGTTGAGCTTCTGTCCCGCCGAGGTCACGTCATCGTCATCAAGGTAGCCCGAGATCTCCGAGAGGGCGCTCGCGCCCACCTCGCTCACGGTCTGCGCGAAGGTGGACTCCACGTCGGTGCGGACGGCCGTGGCGGCCTTGTCCGAGACGATCGACGCGATGACGTTCTCCTTCTCGTTGCTGTAGTACACGATCGTCGCGGTCTGGGGATCTCCCGAGAGGAGCGTCAACATCTTTTCGGTGAAGTCCTCGGGGATGACGATGGCGGCATAGTATTCGCCGCTCTTCACGCCTTCGATGGCGTCGTTCTCGTCGGTGATCACGTAACCGATGCTCGTGCTCTCGCTCAGCTTGGATGCGGTTCGCTCGCCGATGTTGATTTCGATGGGGATGAGGTCGCTTGTGTAGCCGGAGTCCGAGTTCGCCACGGCGATCTTGAGGTTCTTGGTGTTGCTGTAGGGGTCCCAGCTGCCCGCGATGTTGAACCACGCGTAGAGCGAGGGGATGACCACGAGACCGATGCAGACGACGAGCGCGATGATGTTGCTCGTCGCGTGAGCGCAGTCCTGCTTGAAGATGCGCCATGTTCTTCTCATCGCCGTCCCTCCTTCTTCCTGGAGGCGTGCTTCTTCTTGTCGTGCTTCTTCTTGTCGTGCTTCTTCCCAGCGGTCTTGGCCTTCTTCTTGCCACGCTTTGCGCCCGGCTGCTCGCCCTGCACGGACGTGGGCTCCAGATGGATGGTGGCGGGGGTGTCGACGATGACATCGTCGGTCTCGGCCGGGGCAGGCGGCACGCCTGCGCGTTGAATCTGCGGAACGTCGCCTTCCTCGTCGTGGGCATCACCGCGAATGCGCGAGATGACCGACGCGAGGGCCGCGTCGCGTGCGGCATCCTCGGGCGGGCGCGCCTTGGCGAGGGCGGCGTGCATGCTGGACTGGACGTTGCCCACGCGGTGCCTGAGCCGCCTGAGCGGAGTGTCGTAGTACTCCTTGTCAAGCTTCTCGCCAAGCACCTGGTACATCTCGTCTTGCGAGAGGTCCGCGAACTCCGTTTGGCGGCGCATGGATTCGTGAAGGTACTCGATGATGACGAGCATCGCACAGAGGGCGACGAGACAGACGATCCAGACGATGAACCAGAGCGATTTGTTCGAAGCCGCGAACATGACCACGGTGAGGCCTATCGGCAGGGCGAGCAGGGCGATGAAGCCCCAGCGGATGATCCTGGGGTAGATGCGCTCGAAGCGAGCGGCGCGCGCGGTGACCTCGTCTCGGTAGGCGTCGTCGTGCAGGAGCGAGCGGATGATGGACGAGATCTTGTAGTGCTCGACCACGATGCCGTTCTTCTCGCAGATCATCAGGTCGGTCTGTGCGAGCCTCTTGTCAAAGAGGACGTTGATGTTGAGGAGGTGGCGTCTACAGCCCACGCCGATGAGGAGCGCGGGAATCACGAAGAGCAGCAACATGAACAGGTTGTCGAAGTAGTAGTTGCCGTAATAGCCGGCTATGGCCTCGCGCATGGCGTTGATGCCATACGTGAAGGGCAGCCACGGGTGGATGGCCTGGAAGAAGCTCGGCATCATCTCGATGGGATAGGTGCCGGACGAGCCGGGGATCTGCAGGATGACGAGCAGGACGCAGAGGGCCTTGCCGATGTGCTTGAAGGCGATCGAGAAGGCATAGATGATGTTGACGTAGACGAACGACTCCACGATGCCGACGAGGACGAAGGCCTTGGGGTCGAGGCACTGGATGCCGAGGATGAGGTCGCCTACGCAGCAGACGACTGCCTGGAGGACGCCGAGCAGCATGAAGAGCAGCCAGCGGCCGAAGTAGCTCTGCCATGGCTCGAAATCGCCGATGCCCTCGTCGTCGACCTCGATCTTGTAGATTGCCACGAGCACGAAGCCGCCCACCCAGAGAGCGAGGTCGGTGTAGAAGGGGGCGACGCCCGACCCGTAGTTGTCCACGGGATATATCGCCACGTCATCGAGGGTGACCGGATTTGCCATGAACGAGGCGATGCCGTCGGAGTCGAGGTTGAGAAGATCGGAGACCTTCTCCATGGCCGCCGAGCTCTGGATGGCGGATATGTCGGTGGCCACCTGGTCGAGCGTTCCCTCGATGGTGGCAAGCGAATCCTTGGTGAGGCTGGTCGCACCCTCGGCCTGCGAGAGCGTGCCGTCGAGCTGTTCGAGTACCGCCTCGGTCTCGGTGAGCGTGGGTGACAGGCCCGCGAGCACGCTCTTGAGGTTGCCCGAGGCGTCGGAGAACGAGTCGAGTGCGGCGTAGAGCTGGGGGAGCGTGGTGGTGGAGAAGTTCGACTGGAGTTCGGTGACGTTTTTCGCGCCCGTGGATATCGCGTCGTTCACGGAGGACGAGACGCCGGAGACGCTGCTCGCCGTGTCCGAGATGTCGGACGACGCGGTCGTGAGCTTGTCTATGGTCTCCTGCTCCTTCTCAACCTGGCCCTGGAGTGTGGCGATGACCGCTTCGAACTCGTCTTTTCTCTCGTCTGGGATGTAGCTCTCGAGCGCCCGCAGGGTGGAGACGAGTCGGTTGTTCTCATCCACGATGCCCTGTGCGGTCTCGAGGGCTCCGTCGACCGTCCCCTGGACCTCGCCGACCTTGCCCGCGATCCTGCCGATGGCGGCGTTGGCGTCAGCCGAGACGCCCGTGATGAGGGTCGTGGCGCCAGCGAGCGACGACGAGATGTCCGACGAGAGCGAGATCGAGTCTCGGCGTGCGGTAAAGAGGATGTCGGTGGCATCGGAGAGGGAGTCGTTCGCCTTGGTCACCTCGGTCTCGAGCTGCTTGAGCGTGTCCTCGGCGTCTGCGATGCTCGTCCGCGCGGACTCGATGGTTGCGTTTGCGCCGTCGATGTTCCCCGAGAGGTCGTCGAGCGACGACTCGACGTCGCGGATGCGCGCGACCACGTTGGTCGTCGTGGAGGTGGCGTCGCCGACGACGACGCCCGAGATGCCCTTGAGCTTGTCGACGACGACGCCCGTGACGGTCTTCACGAACGTCTCGTTGATCTGGGTCTCGATCGTGGAGGCGCCCGTGTCGGTGACCTTGGGTGCGATGGGATTGATCTTCTCGTTGACGTAGTAGTCGATGTCCGGCTGCGCCAGCTCGCCCGTGAGGACGCTCGCGAGGTCGGAGGTGAAGCCGTCGGGAATCACGATGGCGGCGTAGTACATGCCCGAGTTGACGCCGTCTATTGCGTCGTCTTGGTTGGTAACGACCCATTTGAGCTGGTCATTATCGGCGAGACGATCGAGGACCATGTTCCCCGCGTTGACGTAGCCGAGATCTCCTCCGAGGTCGGCGCCCTGGTCGTTGCTCACCACGGCCACGCTCATGCTCGAGGTGTTCTCGTAAGGGTCCCAGTTGGCGGCGATGTTAAACCACGCATAGAGCGAGGGGATGATGCAGACGCCGATGGTGACGATGGTCGCGATGGGGTTTCGCAGGATGCGCTTGAGGTCGCGCCAGAATATCTTCAGTGCCGTTCTCACGCCCCAGTCCCTCCGTCATGCTCTCGAGTGAAAAAGCAGCATGTTATAGGTATTGTTCAGATTACCCCCGCCTAGGACAAGGACTTTATCCCCAGCGGCCAAGGAGTTTACGCACTCGTGGTTAGTTTTTTTGAAATGCGCTCAAAAAACAATGTGATGATGTTAGAATCGCCTCGTTTGCATAGATTGGGAGGAGCCATGCCACTAATTGACGAGAAGGTCGCAGAGGATTTCTCTGCGGGACTTCACGGGGCCAGCGCGGTCGCAATGGAGCATCTGGAGGCAAGGGTTGGTAAGCAGACCTCGAAGCTGAGATCAGGCGCGAAGACGCGCAAGAGCGCCGCGACGCGCGAGAGAATCATGGTGGCCGCATCCGAGCTCATGACGGAGCGCAGGGGCACCGACTTCCAGATGAGCGAGGTCTCCGCTCGCTGCAACATGTCTAAGGGAGCCCTATATTACTACTTCGCGGACAAGAGCGCGCTTATCGAGGCAATCTTCGACCGTTCGGTTGACGCGCTCGTGGGCTCGATCGAGGACGTGGTGGCCAGGGCCGCATCGTCGATGGAGTCGATACAGGGCCTCGCGCTCGTCTTCGCGTGCGGGATCCGCGAAGGTGGCCCGCTCTCGTTTGCCATGAGTCGCGAGCTCCTCAACGCCAACCGAAGTGACATGCTGCCCACCTTCGAGACGCACCTCGCGCGCGTGATTTCCATCATCATCGCCCAGATCGACCGTGCCAAGCAGGAGGGCGTCGTTCGCAGTGAGGTAAACAGCCGTCTTGGTGCCATCTCCACCTGCGGCGCGTTCATCTTCGCCGCGCTCGAGAGCGCCTACGAGGCTCCGGACGCAATGAGCAACGAGGAGCTTGCCGACCAGCTCGTCGGCATTGCGATGAGCGGCCTCGGCACCGAGATGGCACGGGACCAGATCCACGTGCAGGTTGCGCAGTAGGGCCCCTTTGGTTTGTGGCTATCTGACTGGATTGGGTATATGGTCAACCAGTCAAGAGGATAAGCGCCTCACGGCGCGTGAAAGGATCAGCTCAATGGCACACAGGAATTACCTCTTCACTTCGGAGTCGGTCACCGAGGGACACCCCGACAAGATGTGCGACCAGATCTCTGACGCCATCGTCGATGCGATCTTCAGGCAGGAGGCCGAGCTCCAGGCCCAGGGATACGTGTCGCCCGAGGGCAATCCCGCCAACGTCAACAACGTGCGCTGCGCCATCGAGACCTTCGCCACCACGGGAACGATCGTGGTCATGGGCGAGGTGCGCACCGAGTCCTACGTCAACATCCAGAAGGTCGTCCGCGACACCGTGAGCCGCATCGGCTACACGCGTGCCAAGTACGGCTTTGATGCCGAGACCTGCGGTGTCATGAATCTCATCCACGAGCAGTCGCCCGATATCGCCCAAGGCGTCGACGGGACCTTCGCACGTGCCAACGACGAGGACGAGATCGACAAGGTCGGTGCCGGCGACCAGGGCATGATGTTCGGCTACGCCTCCGACGAGACCGACGCGCTCATGCCCATGCCCATCTACCTCGCGCAGCGCATGGCGGAGAGACTCGCCAACGTCCGCAAGAACGGCTCGCTCGCGTACCTGCGCCCCGACGGCAAGACCCAGGTCACCGTCCGCTACGAGAACGACAGGCCCGTGGAGGTCACGGCCGTCGTCGTCTCCACCCAGCACGCCTCCGACGTGAAGCTCGCGCAGATTCGCGAGGACATGATCGACCACGTGATCGAGCCCGTCCTCGACGAGGTCGGCATCGAGTGGAAGCACGCAGACATCTACGTCAACCCCACCGGCCGCTTCGTGGTGGGTGGTCCCATGGGCGACACCGGCCTCACGGGTCGCAAGATCATCGTCGACACCTATGGTGGCATGGGTCGTCACGGCGGCGGTGCCTTCTCCGGCAAGGACTGCACCAAGGTCGACCGCTCCGCGGCGTACGCCGCGCGCTGGGTCGCAAAGAACATCGTGGCCGCGGGACTCGCGCACAAGTGCGAGCTCCAGCTTGCCTATGCCATCGGAGTCTCGCGCCCGCTCTCCGTCATGGTCGACACCTTCGGAACCGGCACCGTTGACGATTCCGTGCTTGACGCTGCCGTGAGGAAGGTCTTCGACCTGCGTCCCGGCGCCATCATCCGCGACCTCGACCTTCGTCGGCCGATCTACGAGAAGACCGCGGCGTACGGCCACTTTGGTCGCAAGGACCCCGACTTCACGTGGGAGGCGACGAACCGCACCGAGGCGCTCGAGGCCGCCGTCGCCGAGCTCAGCAAGTAGGATCTCTGCTCAGGGCATCCGTGACACGCGCCGTCACCTCCGGGGGACGGCGCGCTTGTGTCGCTGGGGCGTGGCGGCGTTATTCGCCTACAATCAATCATCTACTGCCATCGCGTGCGAGAGGGGGGACCAGCCATGCGCTATGCGAACGTCGTGCTCGACATTCCCACGCGGTCCCTCGACGGGGCGTTCAGCTATGCCGTTCCGGCGGAGCTCGAGTCCGTGGTGGCCGTTGGCGCCACCGTGCTCGTGCCGTTCTCGCATCGCGGCGTGGTGGGCTATGTGGTGGGAACCGCCGACAGGCCGGCTGACGGGGTGGACCCAGAAAAGGTGCTGCCCGTGGGGCAGGTTCTCGCGGACCCCGCGTTTGACGAGGTGGCGGCGAGCGTGGCGGTCTGGCTTGCACACGAGTACGCGTGCCCGCTCTGCGATGCGGTGCGGCCGTTTCTGGCTCCTGGCCAGAAGGTGAAGGTCGTGCGCGAGTCCGCAGGCTCCCCGTGGGAGCTCGTCAGCGAGAAGGCCGGCCCCGTCGACGTCCGGTGGGCGAGCCTCGCGGAGGGGGGCGTCTCCTTCGAACCCGCACGAAACGCGAGCCGTCAGCGCGAGGTCGTCGAGGCCCTCAGGCGCGGCCCCCAGCGCGTGGCCGAGCTCGCGGCCATGATTCCCGGTGCGTCCACGGCCGTCGCAGCGCTTGCCAGGCGGGGCGTCGTCGTCGTGGAGGAGCGCCGGCAGGTTCGTGGACGCGAGGGCACGTCGCTCTCGTCGGCTGTCGCGCCCCGCCCCGAGCACCTCACGAACGGGCAGCTTGACGCCCTCGCCGCCATAGACGGGGCGCGCGAGCGCGGTGCCGGTGACGTTGTGCTCATAGATGGCGTCACGGGGTCGGGCAAGACCGAGGTCTACCTCGACGCCATCGAGCGTACCCTGGCGGTCGGTCGAGGTGCGCTCGTTCTCGTGCCGGAGATCTCGCTCACGGCCCAGACGGTCGGGCGCTTTCGCAGCCGCTTCGGCGACGACGTCGCCGTGCTCCACTCGCGCCTTTCCGTGGGCGAGCGCTTCGACCAGTGGGACCTCGTCCGCAGGGGCGAGGCGCGCGTGGTGGTGGGTGCCCGCTCGGCTCTCTTCGCTCCGCTCCGCAATCCCGGTCTCATCATCATCGACGAGGAGCACGAGGGCTCCTACAAGCAGGACTCGTCTCCTCGCTACCATGCGCGCGAGGTGGCCGCCCACATGGCCCGCGTCCGTGGCTGCGCGCTCGTGCTCGGCAGCGCGACGCCCTCGCTCGAAAGCCTCCGACGCTGCGAGGTCGGCAGCTTTCGCGGAGCCTCGTGGACGCGCGTCTCGATGCCCGAGCGCCCCGGTGGCGCCGAGCTTCCCAAGGTCACCATCGTCGACATGGCCGAGCAGTTTCGCGGCGGCGCGCACTCGATCTTCTCGGCTCAGCTCGCAGACGCCCTTCGGCGTGTGGTGGAGCACCGCGAGAAGGCCGTTCTCCTGCTCAACCGCCGCGGATTCGCGAACTTCCTCATGTGCCGCGAGTGCGGGTGCGTGCCCGAGTGCCCCCACTGCTCCACCGCCCTCACGTATCACGAGCGCACGCACTCGCTGATGTGTCACAGCTGCGGCCGGAGCTGGCCCGTGAAGGCCTTCCCCGATCCCTCGACGAGGTGCCCCAACTGCGGGAGTCGTTACCTGGCCGCCTTTGGGGTGGGTACGCAGAGGGTGGAGGACGAGCTGCGCATGCTCCTGCCCGACAACGTGGAGGTCATTCGCATGGATGCCGACGCCACGCGCACCAAGGGGGCTCACCAGCGGCTGCTCGAGCAATTCGACGCCGCCGAGTGCGCCGTGCTCGTGGGCACGCAGATGATCGCCAAGGGGCTCGACTTTCCCGAGGTCACGCTCGTGGGCGTCATCAATGCCGACACCATGCTCAAACTGCCGGACTTTCGTGCCGCCGAACGCACCTACGACCTCCTCGAGCAGGTCTCGGGGCGTGCCGGCAGGGGGGAGCGCGCGGGCGAGGTCATCGTCCAGACCTACTGGGCGACGCACCCCGCCATCCGTGCCGTGGTGCGCCACGAGCGAGACACCTTCCTCGCGCCCGAACTTGACGAGCGCTCCGATGCGGGCTACCCGCCCTTCGGTCGTCTCGCCAACGTGGTGGTGTGGGGAAAAAACGCCTCGGCGGTGAGCGACGCGAGCGCTCGCATGGCCGTATACGTGCGCGAGGAGGTGGGGGAACGTTCTGGCTGGGAGGTCCTCGGCCCCGTCGACTGCGTCAAGGCGCGCGTGAAGGACAACGCCCGCCGTCACGTGATGGTCAAGGCTCCCGTAGACGCCGACCTCGGAGACGTGCTCTCATCATGTGCGGCTCGCCTGGGCAGCGGAATGGGTATTAACATGGCACTGGACATTGACGCATACGACATGATGTAGCGTCGCGTGTACGACAGATAGGAGAACGATGGATCCACTCGAGGAGATAGTCCTCTCGCCCGACCAGCGCCTTTCCGAGGAATGTGCGCCGATCGGGGTCATAGACTCGGACGTCAAGAAGCTCGTCAAGCGCATGCTGCGCGACATGTACGCCGCCGACGGCTGCGGCCTCGCGGGTCCGCAGGTGGGGGACATGAGGCAGGTCGTGGTCATCGATTGCGACTACGGCCACGGCAAGAAGAACCCCTACGTCCTCATCAACCCGAAGGTCATCATCGCTGACGGCGACGAGCGCGAGAGCGGCGAGGGCTGCCTGTCGTTTCCGGGCATCACGGTGCCGGTCACGCGGCCGAGCCACGTGGTGGTGCAGGCGCTTAACCTCGACGGCGACCTCATGCAGTACGAGGCCGCCGACAACCTCCTGGCGATCTGCCTCCAGCACGAGATCGACCACCTGCACGGCGTTACCATGATCGACCATCTCACGCCCAGCCAGCGCGTCACCGCCATGCGTGACTACCATGACGCCCTCGAGGCGGGCGCGCGCCCCGGTGACGTGGACGTAGAGTACTGACGCGGAGGTAGCAATGCGCATCATCTTCATGGGCACGCCGGAGTTCGCCGTGCCGTCACTCGATCGTCTTGCCCACGAGAGCGAGGTCGTGCTCGCGGTCACGAGGCCCGACGCCGTGCGCTCGCGCGGCAGCGACCTCGAGCCGTCACCCGTCAAGGCCTGTGCCGTCAGGCTGGGCATTCCCGTGCTCGAGACGAGCCGTATCACCCCCGCGGTGCTCTCCGCCGTTCGTGACGCCCGTCCGGACGTCATCTGCGTGGTGGCGTTTGGCTGCATCCTTCCTGACGAGCTGCTGGCGATTGCCCCGCTCGGCTGCGTCAACGTGCATGGCTCGACGCTGCCGCGCTGGCGAGGCGCCGCGCCCATCCAGCGCGCCATACTCGCGGGAGACGAGCGTGCGGGCATTTCGATCATGCGCATCGTCCGCGGCATCGACGCCGGGGCGTATTGTCGCCAGGCCGAGGTCGAGATCGGCGACAAGGGCTGTGCCGAGCTCATGTCCGAACTCGCCGAGGTGGGCTCGCGCGAGCTCGCCGCCGCCCTCGCCCAGATGGCGGATGGCTCCGTCGCGTGGGTCGAGCAAGATCCCGCGCTCGTTACCCACGCAACCAAGATCACCAAGGCGGAGATGCGCCTTGACCCCTCGGATACGGTTCGTGCCAACGCCCGTCGCGTGCAGGCGTCCACCGACGCCGCGCCGGCTCGCCTCGAGCTGTCCGGAAAGGGGCTCCGCGCGCTAATGGCACGAAGGGCAGACGACCCCCTCGAAGAGGGTGACGTCACGGTGGACCATGGCCGCGTGGTGCTGGGTTGTGCAGACGGTGCCCTCGAGCTGCTATCGGTTAAGCCCGATGGCAAGCGGGGGATGGCGGCGAGCGCATGGGCCGCCGGACTGCGGGGACGCGAGCTCTCCTGGAAGAGGGTCTAGCCCATGGCCGATCTTGCCCCAGCGCGCGCCGCCGCGCTCGAACTGGCGTCCGAACGCCGTCGCCGTAACGCCCGCGCTCGCGACCTGCTGCGAAGCTCGTCTCGCATGGATTCCCTCGACGAGCGGGACCGTGCGCTGGTCACTCGCCTCGTGATGGGGTCCGTCATCGCGCAGGGCGAGCTCGACCGCGTGATCGATGCGCACCTGCGTCGTGCGGGCCATCTGGAGCCGCGCGTTCGCGACGCCCTGCGCATCGCCACCTTTGAGGTGCTCTACCTCGCGACGCCCACGTCCGCCTCGGTGAGCCAGGGAGTCGAGCTGGTGAGGTCCGTCTCGTCGCGTGCCGCGGGACTTGCCAACGCGGTGCTGCGTCGCGTCGCCGACGAGGACCTGCCCGCGCTGCTCGCGGCGCGGGCGCGCGTGGAGGCCGGTACCGGTGACGAGGCCGACCTTGCGCGGGTGGGCGCGCTTCCCGAATGGATCGTGCGAGACGCCGTCGTCTCGTGCGGATCGGGCATGGTGACTCGGGTGGCGCTCTCGGCGCTCGATGCACCCCCTCTCTACGTGGGCACGAACCGAGCGAAGCATGGCCAGGACGAGGCGCGCGCCCTGCTCGAGGCCGTGGGGTGCGAACCTGTGGCGTGCGGGGTCGATGGTGCCTTCGTGCTCGGGAGACCGTCCGCGCTCGCCGCGTCCGGGCTGGTGGAGGCGGTGGACGTTCTGCCTGCCGACCTCGCGGCCCAGCACGTTGCCATCATCGTGGCTCCGCGCCCTGGGCAGGCGATGCTCGAGATCGGGCAGGGGAGGGGCACCAAGACCGTGCTCATGGAGTCCGCGGCGATTGCGGCGGGGGGGCACGCCCGGATCGTCTCGGTGGAAGTCGACGCCGGCAAGGCCCGCGTTTCCCGTCGACGCATGGAGCGGGCGGGGGTGGCATCGCATACGTCCACGCAGGTGCTGGATGCGACGCTTCTCTCTGGCCGAGGCCTTCCCGCCGAGATTGACACCCACTTTGACGTGGTGTTCATCGATGCGCCCTGCTCGGGTACGGGCACCTTGAGGCGGCATCCCGAGATTGCCTGGTCACTTGAGCCAGAAGCCGTGGATCCCGCCCGGGATGACTCGCTGCCTGCGCTTCAGCTGCGGATCCTTCTTGCGTCCGCATCGCGCGTCCGCCTGGGCGGCATGCTCTGCTATGCGACCTGCTCTCTCCTCGCGGAGGAGGACGAGCACGTGGTGGAGGCGTTTCTGGCGAGCGATGCCGGCATGGGCTTCGAGCTCGCGGACGAACCCGCTCGCCTTTGGCTTGACGGCGGTCGCTCCGATGTGCACTACCTCGCTCGCATGGCGCGCGTCCGGTAGGAAACGGGCTGGTTTTCTCAGGGCCTTACGATATCCTCGTCGACACCTGCAGAAAAACGGGCCGAATGTACGAGCTTTGGATGATTCTGCGTAAATTGCCTCGACAGGCTCCAGAAAATCCCAGCTGGATCATGGACGGGCACGTATTTCCAGGACTCATCTAGAGTTGGCTCGCGCAATCGGCCCTTTTTTCGGCAGGTTCCCGGCAACCTTTGCCATTTCATCTAAAAAGGGGCCCCGCGCCAGGCGAAACCCCCAAGTCGTTGCATGATCAGAAGACGTTATTTGCTGCGCTGATCGGTGTTGTAGAAGCCCGAGCCCTTGAAGACGATGCCCGAGCTCTCAAAGACGTGCTCCGCCTCTTGTCCGCACTTGGGGCAGGTGACCTTGGGATGGGCGCTCATGGGGTGCTCGATCTCAAAGCGCGTGCCGCAGCTGGGACATTGATAGTCGTAACGAGCCATTGTTCCAATTCCTCCGGAGAATAGCGTGCGTGTGCAGACGTAAGCTTACCCGTACGCCTTTCCCATCGGCCCGTTATCATCAAAAAAGCCGTAACGGATAACAAAAGGAGCCACCATGCCCATTAGCGGAGCAATCTTCGACTGCGACGGTACCATCGTCGACTCGATGGGAATGTGGAGCACCGTGTTCGACGTCATGTGCGAGCGATACGGCGTGGCGTCCGACCCCTCCTTCTTCGGGAGCATCGAGACGCTCAGCCTTCGCGACGAGTGCGGTGCGCTCTATGGCGAGAAGCACGTGGGCACGAGCGCGGACGATCTCTACGAGGAAATCTGCGCGTACGTCACCGACAAGTACGAGCACGAGATATCAACCCTTCCGGGCTGCGAGGCCTTTCTCCGCACGATGCACGAGGCGGGCATCCCGATGGCCATCGCCTCTTCGACGCCCGTCCGGGAGGTGCGGCGCGCGCTTGAGGCACATGGCCTGTCGGACTGCTTCGACGCGGTCGTGAGCACCGAGGACGTGGGCGGTCGCGACAAGGAGTACCCGGACGTCTACCTCGAGGCGCTGCGGCGCATCGGTACCGACCGCGAGACCACATGGGTCTTCGAGGATGCCCCCTTTGGCGTGCAGACGTCCAAGCACGTAGGTTTTCACGTGGTGGCGATCTTCAACGAACGCGACGGGCGAGACGAGAAGGCCATCCGACCCTATGCCGACATCTTCGTTCACGGCTATCCCGAGCTCTCGCTCGCGCGCATCCGCGACTTTGCCGATTCTCCGTCGCATGTGGAGGGTGTCATGCACGCCCTGGTGGTCGACGGATCGCCTTGTCCGAGTTCGCCCACGCTCGTGCGCTCGCTCGCCTTGGCTGCCGACTACGTCATAGCCGCGGACCGCGGCGCGGAGGCGCTCTGCGTCGCCGAGGTGGCACCTGACGTTTTTTGTGGAGACTCTGACTCGGTCGGCGAGGCCGCGCTCGGCTGGGCCGGGTCCGTCGCGACCTCCCAGATAGACTTTCCGTCCGAGAAGTACTCGACGGACCTCTCCATCGCCATCGACTGCGCGCGTCATGAGGCCAAGCGCCGAGGGCAGGCCCTTCAGCTCACCGTGACCTGCGCTACGGGTGGCAGGCCCGACCACGCGCTCGGGGTGGTGGGGCTTCTCGCGCGAGCGGCTGATGCGAGCCCGCGTCTCGTGGAGGACGACTACGAGCTCAGGATCGTCTCGCCGGAAGGTACCGCGAGCTGGCGGCTGGGAAAGGCCGGCGTCGGCAGGACCTTCTCGGCCATCGCCGTCGCACCGGGTACCGTTATCTCGGAGATTGGCATGAAGTGGGACCTCGACCACCACGAGATGGGGCTCCTCGACGACCTGGGCGTCTCGAACGTGGTCGAGTCGGAGGACGCCGTCGTGGAGTGCTCGTCCGGGGCCGCCGCCGCGTTCTTGATCTGCTAGGGGAGAAGGCCCTGCGGGTCTGCGCAGGTACGCAAAAGAGGGGGTCGCGCTGGGCGACCCCCTCGAGGCTACGATTGAGCGAAATGCTAGCTGCGCGCCAGGTTGCCCTTCTTGAGGCACTTGGAGCAGACGTTCATCTTCTGGCTCTTGCCGTCGATGACGACGGTGACGTGCTGGATGTTGGGCTTGAACGTGCGGTTGACGGTGCGGTGGGAGTGGCTAACGGAGCGACCAGCAACAGCGTGCTTACCGCAGATATCACAGACCTTCGACATGATTGCGACCTCCAAAGGGCGCGGCGCCTTGTGCGCCCGCTATTTCCAAAAGCTGTATGAATATAGCACAGCGCCTGTTCTGCGCAAGTCGAGATCGAGACTTCTTGTGGCGGTTTTGTATCGTGGCCCCAGGGTGCCGAGAGACTGAATATCGAAGAAAAGCATTCTGTGATGATTGACGTCCACCGCTTCGGGTAGGCTGTGACAGATCGATTTTTGCGAGTGGGGGGTTGTGTGGGCATACTCAAGTTTTTCCGAGGGCATCTCCTGGCACTTGCGTGCGTGGCGGTGCTCCTCGTGGTTCAGGCGTACTGTGACCTCTCTTTGCCGCAGTACATGAGTGACATCGTCAACGTAGGCGTGGGCCAGGGCGGCATCGTTTCGGCAGTGCCCTCGAAGATTAACGTTCAAGACCTCTCTGACCTCGAGATGTTCATGGATGATACGGATCGCGATCTCGTTGAGTCCTGCTACTCGGAGGCCAACGACTCGGGCGTGCGTACCTTCGTCGGCAACCCGTCGCTCATGAGCGCCGACTCCGAGCTATCGGACGCTTTCGCGGTCCCCGAGGCCGTGGCCCTCGTCCTTGAGGACGGCATCGACGCGTCGTCGGTACCGGGGCTCTCCCTAAAGCCTGGCACCACCTTTGACCTCGATGCCGTTCGCTCTGCATATCAGGCGGGCCTTGTGACTCGCGACCAGCTCGTCTCCGCTGCGTCGGCGCTCGAGGAGTCGCTTGGCCAGACCGCATCCACCGTCGTGGGCGCCCGCGCCGTGGAGTACGTTCGCCAGACCTACGGGAACCTCGGCATGGACCTCGACGCCATCGAGTCCGACTACCTGCTACGTACGGCGATCACGATGCTCGCCTTCTGCCTCGTGGGACTGCTCGCCGCCGTGAGCTGCGGACTCATGGCCGCCCGTACGGGTGCGGCCATCGCCAGGGACACCCGCCACGACCTCTTCGAGCACGTCATGAACTTCTCTCCCGCCGAGGTCGGCCGCTTCTCGCAGGCAAGCCTCATCACGCGGTGCACCAACGACGTGCAGCAGGTGCAGATGACCCTCGTCATGTTCATGCGCATGGTCATGCTCGCCCCCATCACGGGCATCGTGGCCGTCATCAAGGTCGTGGGCGTGCACTCGGGCCTCGAGTGGACGATCGTCGCGGCCGTTCTCGCCCTCGTGGGCGTGATGGTCGTGCTGTTCTTCTTCACCATGCCGAAGTTCCGCCAGATGCAACGACTCGTGGACCGCGTCAACCTCGTGGCTCGCGAGATGCTCGACGGCCTTCTCCCCATTCGTGCGTTTGACAGGGAGACGCACGAGCTCCAGCGCTTTGACGGGGCATCCTCCGAGCTCATGTCCACGCAGCTCTTCACCAACCATGCCATGGCGCTCATGTTGCCGCTCATGATGTTTCTCATGAACGCGATCACGGTCACGATCGTGTGGTTTGGCTCGCAGTCCGTCTCGACGGGTCTCATGCAGGTGGGTGACGTCATGGCCTTCATCTCGTATGCCATGCAGATCGTCACGAGCTTCCTCATTCTCGCCATGGTCGCGATCATGCTCCCGAGGGCCTCCGTGGCGGCCGGCCGCATCCAGGATGTGCTCGACTGCCCGCTCTCGATCACCGATCCATCCGACCCCGCCGTGCCTGAGCCCGACGCCCCGATGGGCGAGCTCGTCTTTGACCACGTAGGCTTCGCCTACCCTGACGCCTCGTCCAACGTCGTGTCGGACGTCTCGTTCTCGGTGGGCTCAGGCTCTACGCTCGGCGTCGTGGGATCCACGGGCTCGGGCAAGTCCACGCTCATCCAGCTCATTCCGCGCCTCTACGACGTCACCGAGGGATCCGTCCTTCTCGATGGCGTTGACGTGCGCCGCATGTCCCTTGCCGATCTGCGCTCGCGCGTCGGCTATGTGCCCCAGCAAGGCAGGCTCTTCTCGGGCACCGTGGCCTCCAACATCGCCTTCTCTGACGCGAACATGGCCGAGGAGGACGTAAGTCGCGCGCTGCACGTCTCGCAGTCCGAGGAGTTCGTCTCAAGGATGTCCGATGGCGTGGGGTCGCTCATCGCGCAGGGGGGCTCCAACGTCTCGGGAGGACAGCGGCAGAGGCTCGCCATCGCCCGTGCCCTCGCGGCTCACCCCGAGGTTCTCGTGCTCGACGACTCCTTCTCAGCTCTCGACTACGCCACCGACGCGGCGCTGAGGAGCGCGCTCGCCCAGGAGGAGAGCGACGTCACCGTCGTGGTGGTTGCGCAGCGCGTGGCGTCGGTCATGCATGCGGACCGAATCGTCGTTCTCGACGAGGGCCGCGTGGTGGGTGACGGTACGCACGAGGAGCTGCTCCGCACCTGTCCGGCCTATCGCGAGATAGCCATGAGCCAGCTCTCCGCCGCAGAGCTCGGGCTCGAGGCCGAGGTCCTGCCCTTCGTGCCCGCCGACTCGGATGGAGGCGAGGAGTAATGCCCCAGGAAAACCACAGACAGGGTGGAGGTCCTCGCTTTGCCCACCCGGTGGACAAGGCAAAGGATTTCCGCGGTACCGTGAGCAGGCTCTTTGCCTACCTCGGAAGCCATCGGGTGGCCATGCTCGTCGCCATCATCTGCGCCATCGCCTCCACGGTGTTCAACGTGGTGGGACCGAAGGTCCTCGGGCAGGCCACGACCGAGCTCTACGCGGGCGTGGTGGCCCAGGTGCAGGGAACGGGCGGGATAGACCTCGAGCGGATCGGAACGATTCTGCTCACCCTGCTCGCGATCTACCTTGCCTCGACGGCGATGGGCTTTCTGCAGGGCTGGATAATGGCCAGCGTCACCCAGAAGGTCACCTACGGTCTCCGCGCTCAGGTCGCGGAGAAGATCGCTCGCATCGAGCTCTCCTACTTCGACTCCGAGAAGCACTCCAAAGGAGACGTCCTCTCGCGCATAACCAACGACGTGGATACGCTCGGCACGTCACTCAACCAGAGCGTCACGCAGCTCATCACCTCCGCGGCGCAGCTCGTGGGCGTCCTCGTGATGATGATCACGATCTCCCTGCCCCTTACGGGCATCACGCTGCTCACGCTGCCCGTCTCGCTCGGGGTCGTCGGGGTCGTCGTCTCGCGCTCTCAGAAGTGGTTCAAGGCGCAGCAGTCCACGCTCGGCAAGGTCAACGGCATCGTCGAGGAGGACTTTGCCGGCCAGGAGGTCATCCAGGTCTTCGACCGTGCCAACGCCTCGGTGGATGAGTTTGACGAGAGTAACGGCGCGCTCTATGAGAGCGCGTGGAAGAGCCAGTTTCTCTCGGGGCTCATGCAGCCGGCGATGTCCTTCGTGGGCAACCTCGGCTACGTGGGCGTCGTGGTCGTGGGCGCGGCGCTTGCCGTGCAGGGCAGCATCACTGTCGGCGACATCCAGGCCTTCATCCAGTACGTGCGCAACTTCACGCAGCCCATCACGCAGCTTGCCAACGTCTCCAACATGATCCAGCAGATGGTCGCCGCCTCGGAGCGCGTCTTCGAGTTCCTCGACGCACCCGAGGAGCCCGACACCCACGTGGCGGGAGAGGTCCTCGCGGATGACGAGGGTGCCGTCTCCTTCGAGCACGTGCGCTTTGGCTACCTGCCGGACAAGGATGTCATCAACGACTTCTCGCTCGACGTCGAGCCGGGCCAGACGGTGGCCATCGTCGGTCCCACGGGCGCGGGCAAGACGACCCTCGTCAAGCTTCTCATGCGCTTCTACGATGTCCGTGGCGGCACCATTCGCGTGGGTTCCCACGACATCCGCGATCTCGCCCGCGACGACCTGCGCGACAACTTTGCCATGGTGCTCCAGGACACCTGGCTCTTCCAGGGCAGCGTTCGCGAGAACATCCGCTACGGCAGGCTCGACGCCACGGACGCCGATGTCGAGAAGGCGGCTCGTACCGCGCACTGCGACCACTTCGTGCGCACGCTCGCGGGTGGCTATGACTTCGAGATCAACGAGGAGGCATCCAACGTGAGCCAGGGCCAGCGCCAGCTGCTCACCATCGCACGTGCCGTTCTCGCCGACAAGCCCATTCTCATCCTCGACGAGGCCACGTCCAACGTCGACACCCGCACGGAGGAGCTCATCCAGCGTGCCATGGACGAGCTCATGCGCGGTCGTACGAGCTTCGTCATCGCGCATCGTCTCTCGACCATCCGCAGCGCCGACGTCATCCTCGTCCTCGAGGACGGCGACGTGGTGGAGCGTGGCACGCACGACGAGCTTCTCGCCCAGGGCGGAGCCTACGCGCACCTCTACAACTCCCAGTTCCAGCACGCATAGCCAGCCGTACCGCTCGCGTCGCGTTTGAAGAGTCTCGCGGCGACGGCCTCAAGGCGTGGCACCGTCGCCGCACTGGGGTATACTTGCCTCGATTGGTTATCAATCTCCCAGAGATCATGCGAGAGGAGACTTCATGTCTGGTACCGTTCCGGGAACGCTCAGGGTGTCAAACGACTGCATCGCCGACCTCGTGGGCTATGCTGCCCTCGAGTGCTACGGCGTCGTCGGCATGGCTGAGATCGACGAGCAGAGCAGCGTGGTGCATCTGCTGCCCACGTACCGCCTCCGCAAGGGCATCGACGTGGCCGCCATTGACGGAACGGTCGCGGTGGACATCCATGTGGTCGTCGAGCAGGGCGTCAACATGTCGTCCGTGGTGAACAACCTCACCAGCTCGGTCAAGTTCCTGCTCAAGCAGATCGCCGAGCTCGAGAACGTGGATGTTCGCGTGCACATAGAGGGCATGCATACCGCTCACTAGGCCAATCCGCATACCCCAGGAACAGAGGTTCACCGAAGATGATATCAACAGTCATGCGCACCTGTTTCCCCGCGGCGGCCAAGGTTGTTGCCGACAAGTCGGAGGAAATCAACAAGCTCAACGTCTTTCCCGTCCCTGACGGCGACACGGGCACGAACATGTCGCTCACGCTCGGCACCGTGGTCCGCGAGGTGGAGATGCTGCCCGCTGGTGCCTCGATGGATGACATCGCCAAGGCCATCACGCACGGCTCGCTCATGGGTGCCCGCGGCAACTCAGGCGTCATTACGAGCCAGATCCTGCGCGGCATCGCCGAGGGCCTCTGTGATGCCAAGGATCAGGGCAACCCCTCGCCGGCCGACATCGCCCATGCGTTCCGACGTGGCGTGAAGGTCGCCTTCAAGGCCGTCCGCAAGCCCGTCGAGGGCACCATCCTCACGGTCCTCAAGGACGTCTCCGCAAAGGCCGACCAGCTCGAGCGCTCCAAGATGAGCTGCACCGAGGTCCTCGACGCCCTCGTTGTCGAGGCCTACGAGTCGGTCGCGCGCACGCCCGACCTGCTTCCCGTGCTCAAGGAGAACGGCGTCGTCGACTCTGGCGCATACGGCTTCGCCACCTTCCTCGAGGGCTTCGTCAACGCCGTCGAGGGCAAGGGCGAGCTTACGGAGTTCAAGACCACGATCGATACCTCCGACGCCCACGCCCTGGCCGACTCCAGGGTCGCCATCGAGCTCAACGATGACTGGGAGGGCTCGGAGTATCGCTACTGCAACGAGTTCCTCTTCCACGCCGAGAAGCCCTTCGATGCCGACGACGCCCTCACGTATCTCGCCACGCTCGGCGACTGCGAGCTCGTCGTGGGCTCGTATCCCGACTTCAAGGTCCACGTGCACTCCAACGAGCCAAACCGCGTGCTCGAGTACATGCTCGGCTACGGCCAGATCTTCGAGGTCTTCATCCACAACATGGACCTCGAGGTCAAAGACCGCACCGCCAAGATCGCCGCTGACAAGGCGGCCGGCGAGGCGGGTGCCAAGCCTCGCAAGCCCCTGGGGTTTGTCGCCGTCGCCGCTGGATCAGGCGAGGAGTCCATCCTCGAGTCGCTGGGCGTCGACGTCGTCGTCTCGGGCGGGCAGACCATGAACCCGTCCACGGCCGACATCCTCGCGGCCGTCGAGAGCTGCAACTCCGACAACGTCATCGTCATGCCCAACAACGGCAACATCCGCATGGCCGCCGAGGCCGCGGCGTCCGCGTGCGAGACCTCCAAGGTCGCGGTCATTCCCACCAAGTCGGTGCTCCAGGCCTTCTCGGCGATGTTCTCGGCGGACGTCGAGGGTTCTCTCGAGGATAACGTCGAGGCCATGACCGAGGCCCTCGCGGACATTCGCGACGGAGAGGTCACCACCGCGGTGCGCGCCTCGTCGGCCGCCGACGGCAGCCCCATCCACGCGGGTGACATCATGGGCATCGAGGGCGGTGCCATCGTGGTCGTCGGCACCGACGTCGAGAAGGTCACGATAGAGCTCGTCAACAAGATGCAGGAGGACGAGGAGGGCGATACCCTTACCATCCTTGCGGGCGCCGACATGGACGACGAGGCCTTCGGTAGGCTCATCTCCGCCATCGAGGAGGTCCAGCCAGATCTCGAGATCGACTCCCACCGCGGCGAGCAGCCCCTCTACCCGGTCATCTTCTCGATCGAGTAGGCAGGTGCCCGGCCGGATGGCTGCCATTCCCAACATCGGAACCGCCTCAGAGAGGCTGCAGAGGACCTGCAGCCTCTCTGATAACGTGGCACGCCTCCGCTACCTCTCGGGAAAGACGGGCCTTGCCCGTGGCGAGGCGCTCTCGCGCCTGGGGATCGCTCGCGTGCGCGACCTCCTGCTCCACGTGCCCCATCGCTACCTCGACTTCTCCAACGTGGTCCCCATCAGCCATGCCGACGTGGGTGCTGACGCCACCATCGTGGCCACCGTCGACAAGGTCACGCTCAAGCGTCCTCGTCCGCGCATGCAGATAGTCGAGCTTCAGGTGCTCGACCAGACGGGCGTGCTCGTGGCCACGTTCTTTCGTCAGTCATGGATCGCCGACCAGGTGAAGAAGGGTGACCGCATCGCACTCTCGGGCAAGGTCACGTTCGGCTTCGGCTTCAAGCAGATGAAGGCACCCTTCTACGAGGTCGTGGACGGCTCGAACGACTCGGGGGACTACGCTCGCGTGCTCCCCGTGCACTCCGTCTCCGAGGGCGTCTCCGTCTCGTGGATGCGACGCATCGTGGCTGCGGCCCTCGGTGACATGGGCGACGTGACCGACTGGCTGCCTGCCCGCCTCGTCGCCTCCCACGACCTCATGACCCTCGGACGTGCCCTGCGCGAGGTGCACTTCCCTTCGACTCTCGCCTCTGCCGAGCAGGCGAGGCGCCGCCTCGCCTACGACGAGCTCGTCTGTCTCCAGCTCGCCCTCTTCACCCGCAGGAACATCGAGCTCAACGGCGTCGAGCCCACGAGTCACGTCATCAACGGACCGCACGTGGAGGCCCTGTGCGCCTCTCTTCCCTTCTCGCTCACCGACGAGCAGCGCATCGCCTCCTCCCAGATCCTCGCCGACATGGCCTCCCCCCATGTCATGAACCGTCTCCTCCTGGGCGACGTGGGCACGGGCAAGACGGCCGTGGCCGCCGTGGGACTGGCCGCCGCGGCGGACACGGGCACCCAGGCGGCCGTCATGGCGCCGACGTCGGTGCTCGCACGCCAGTACGCCGAGAAGCTCGGTCCGCTCATGGACCGCGCCAACATCCGCTGGGCCCTCGTCACAGGCTCCACGCCCGCCGACGAGCGCGCCCTTCTGGCGAGCGCCATCTCGCGTGGCGAGGTCGCCGTGGTCTTCGGAACCACGGCCATCCTCTCCGACGACATCGACTTTCGCGCGCTTTCGTTCGTCGTCATCGACGAGCAGCATCGCTTTGGCGTCGACCAGCGTGCCGCGCTGCGTCGCAAGGGTGCGGGTGCCGACCTCCTCACCATGACGGCGACGCCCATACCCCGAACGCTCGCGCTCTCGCTCTACGGCGACGTCGACTGCTCCTTCATCCGCCACAGGCCATATGCCGGTGCGGGGGTGGAGACCCACGTCATCACCCCCGAGAACCTCGACCTCGCCTACGGGGCCATCCGTGAGGCCGTGGAGGCAGGCCATCAGGCGTATGTCGTCTGCCCACTCGTTGACGACGCTGACGACGGGTCTGACCTCGATGACGTTCCGGAGTCCGTGTGCGCCACGACCGGCATGCACTCGGTCGCCTCCGCGGCCGCCGACCTTGCCGCGCACGCCCTGCGCGGCATCTCGTGCGACGTCCTCACGGGTCGCATGTCCGCCGTCGACAAGGATGGCGCCATGGACCGCTTCCGCTCTGGCGAGACGGACGCGCTCGTCTCCACGACCGTGATCGAGGTGGGCGTCGATGTGCCGAACGCCACGGTCATGCTCGTCTTTGACGCCGACCGCTTCGGTCTCGCGACGCTTCACCAGCTGCGCGGACGCGTGGGCAGAGGCGAGACGCCCGGCACGGTCTTTCTGGAGAGCGCGGCCAAGAGGAGCACCGCGGCTCGCCAGCGCCTCTCCGCGCTCGAGGCCACGACCGACGGCTTCGACCTCGCCGAGCTCGACCTCAAGCTCCGCCGTGAGGGCGAGGTCTTGGGCTATCGGCAGCACGGGGGCATCTCCCTCGAGATCTCCGACCTCGACGGCGACCGCGACCTCGTGGAGGCCGCGCACGCAGACGCCCTGGCCATCGCCGATGACGATCCGCGCCTCTCACGACCCGAGCACGTGACCATGGCCCTCGAGGTGCGCGACCGCTTTGGCGCCTACTTCGAGGAGTTGGAGCGCGCATGAGGATCGTCGGGGGAAAGTGGCGCGGCAAGCCTGTCGAGGCGCCCAAGGGCAAAAGCGTCACGCGTCCCACGACCGACCGGATGCGCGAGTCGATCGCGTCGATGATCCTCTCCGCCGAGGGGCTCGACCTCTCCGGAAAGGGGGTGCTCGACGCCTTCGCGGGCTCGGGCGCCATGGGTCTCGAGCTCGTCTCGCGGGGAGCGGCCCGTTGCACCTTCGTGGACTCCGACCACGCGGCCGCGTCACGCATCGTGCGCACGGCCTCCTCGCTCGGCGCAATGCGCGGGGAATGTGAGGTCGTCGCGGGCGACGTGTTTCGGCGTGCGGATAGGGGTACCATTCCCGGTGCGCCGTTTGCGGTGGTCTTCCTCGACCCACCCTACGCGACGGACGCAACGCTCGTCTCGGGACTCGTCGACAGCCTCTGGGGGCGAGGGCTTCTCGTCCCAGGTGCGCTCGTGGTCTACGAGCGCTCGGATAAGGCGGCCCCGCTCTCGTGTGCGCACGCCGTCCCGCTGAGGAGCAAGGGCCACGGAATCACCAGCGTCGATCTTCTGAGAGCAGAGGGGGGCAATGAGTAGCGAGAGCATCACCCACGTCGTCGTGCCGGGAACCTTCGACCCCGTCACCTACGGCCATATCGATGTCATCCGGCGTGCGAGGAGGCTCTTCCCGCGGGTCACGGTGGCCGTCGCGGCCTCCGTCGTCAAGTGTGGCTGCGGACCCACGTTCTCCCTCGACGAGCGCGTGCAGATGATCAGGGAGGCTCTCGAGCACGAGGGCATCTCCGACGGCGTGAGCGTCGAGCCCTTCTCGGGGCTTCTCGTCTCGTTCTGCCGCGACCATGGTGCCGGCGGCGTCGTGAAGGGCCTTCGGGCCATGACCGACTTCGAGTACGAGCTCCAGCAGGCCGACCTCAACAGCCACATGGCACCTGGTCTCGAATCCATATTCGTCATGTCCAATCCCAAGTTCGGATACGTCTCCTCATCCATCGTTCGTGAGATCGCATCGATGGGGGAGAGCGTTGAGCTGCTCGTTCCTCCCAATGTCCAGGAGCATCTCAAGTCACATTATTCAAACAGATGACAGGTCGACGCGTGTGTTCGTCCCTAATCTGATACCATGCTAGGAAGAAATGTGCCTGGGGTCGCGGTTTTCGTGCCGGCGTCAGAGCGCTAGGTGTTTTCACGAAAGGAGACCCGTATGCAGCCGGGTGAGGAAATTGAGAGCCTGGTCGACGAGCTCGAGCAGATAGTGACCGAGGCCAAGTCCCCTCTTACGGGTGGTGGCCAGAAGAAGATCATCGACGCGCAGGACGTGTATGAGATCCTCGACGAGGTTCGCAGGGTCTTTCCCCAGGAGTTCCAGGATGCCCGTCGCATCCTCAAGGCGGAGCAGGAGATGCTTGACCGCGCCCAGCAGCAGGCCGACTCCATCATCGCGGACGCGCAGCAGCAGGCCATGATTCTTGCTGGCGACCAGGAAATCGTGCGGCTCGCCCAGCAGCAGGCCGAGTCCATCCGCGACCAGGCGTCCCAGTACGAGCGTGACACCCGCTACAACGCGGAGGAGTACGCCGACACCGTCCTCTCTCACCTCGAGGAGAACCTCAAATCGCTCACCAACTCCGTCGGACGCGTTCGCCAGACCCTAGACGAGAACTCCGGTCCGCGCAACACGTCCAACAACGTGCCTTGGTAGCTTGCATGAACACGGTGATCTTTGCCCTTGACGAGCGTCTCGGCAACCCTGGTGACACGCTGCCCGTTGCCGGGCACGTCGACCAGGATAGCTACTCGCTCGGAGACCATGTCTTCTCGCTGCCGACCGGCATCGACTATGACGTCGCACTCACCAATGCCGGCGAGGGCATCCTCGTTACGGGCATTCTCAAGACGCACGTCGTCGGCGTCTGCGATCGCTGTCTCGAGGAGGCCACGTTCGACATCGCCGGCGAGGTCGACGGGTACTACCTCTTCGAGGAGCCCGAGCACCCCGATGGCGATGACTCGGGCGACGACCTCGACTACTCCCTCGTCCTCGACGATCACACGATCGACCTCGCAGAGGCGCTCTCGTCCACGCTCATCATGGAGACGCCCTTCGTGGTGCTCTGCAGGCCCGGCTGCAAGGGGCTCTGCCCCGTGTGCGGCGCCAACCTCAACGAGGGTGACTGCGGTCACGCGGCACAGGTCGAGCGAGACCGCCTGGCCACCAACCCCTTCGCCGTTCTCAGAGACCTCGACCTCGGTGATGCCGACGACGAGGTCGGCAATGGCTCAAAAGACGGTGACGAATAGGCTTCTTCGTGGAGAAACGTGAAAATGAGCGGGTACATGACCGAATGTCTCGCTATGTCGTCCTTCTCGTGATAGAATTCATTTTCGTCTGAATCGGTAAGTTCGTTCCGCCAGATCGGAACGTTGGAAGACTGGAAGCAGAGGTTCAAGATGGCAGTACCTAAGCAGAAGAAGGGTCGCGGCGCAACGCACACCCGCCGTTCGGCCAACAGCAAGCTCGCCGCCCCGGCACGCTCCGTGTGCCCCCAGTGCGGTGCTCCCAAGCTGCCGCATCACGTGTGCCCCAACTGTGGCTACTACAAGGACCGCGAGGTCATCGTCACCGAGTAGCGCAAGCCAGCACAATGGCCAGGGAGGCCGGTCCCATTGGGGTCGGCCTTCTTTCGTATCGAGGGTTCGGCCCTCGTGAGCGGAGGAGAGTATGACAAGGGTCTGCGTCGACGTCATGGGCTCGGACCGAGAGCCTTCGATCCTTCTCGAAGGCGTTGCCGCCGCCCTTGAGGCCGACCACGACCTCGAGGTGCTGGTGGCTGGTGCCGAGGAGTTCGTCTCACCCTTCGCGGAGACGCACGAACGCGCCACGGCGCTCGTCACCACCGAGGTCATCACCATGTCCGAGCATCCCGCCAACGCCGTACGGCAGAAGAAGGACGCCTCCATCGTCCGTGCCGCGGCCGCCGTGCGCTCGGGCGATGCGGATGGGCTCTTCTCGGCGGGCTCCACGGGCGCCGTGCTCACGGCGGCCACGTTTGGCGTCGGACGGATCAAGGGCGTGCGGCGGCCAGCCCTGGCCTCGGCGCTTCCCGGTCCCGACGGACGTGGCACGGTCTTTCTCGACATGGGTGCCAACGCCGACGTCAAGCCTGACGCGCTCGTCCAGTTTGCCCACATGGGCCGCGCCTACTCCCAGGTGGTGCTCGGTGTGGCCGACCCCACGGTGGGCCTGCTCTGCAACGGCTCCGAGCAGACCAAGGGCTCCTCGACGGCACTCGAGTATCACGAGGCGCTCGCAGGGGCGAGGTGTCACTTCGAGGGCAACGCCGAGGGCTCTGACCTGCTCGGCGGCAGGTTCGACGTAATCGTGACCGATGGCTTCACGGGTAACGTGGCGCTTAAGGCCACCGAGGGCGCGGCAAAGTTCATCGTGGCACAGATCAAGGCCTCCGTCTCGTCATCAAAGCGCGCCGCGCTTGGCGCGCTCCTGCTCAAGCCCGCGCTCAAGGGCATGTCCTCCTCGCTCTCGGGCGATGCCTATGGCGGCGCGGTGCTGCTCGGTCTTCGTGCGCCCGTGGTCAAGGGACACGGCTCCACGAGTGCCGAGGCGGTCAAGAACGGAACGCTCGCCGTGGCCTCCGCCGTTCGCGGCAAGCTTGTGGACAAGATTGCCGCCGCCTGTGACATCGCGGGCTAACGGGTAGAATCAGCTGCGGAATCATCGATAGCGTAGGCGGTCTGAGATGCGTTGCCGCCACCGAGGAGGAACCATGGATCGTGACGCCATACTCGCAAAGGTCATCGAGGTCGTCAGCGACACCCTTGACATCGAGGAGGGCACTACGCTCGACGAGTTGACGAGCTTTGAGGGGCTCGGCGTCGACTCGTTTGACCTGCTCGAGCTCGTGACCGCTCTCGAGGACGAGTTCGGTCTCACCTTTGATGACAAGATCCTCGAGAGGATCAAGACGGTCGGCGATGTCGTCGACGGCATCGCCGACGGACGGTAGGGGGCTCGCGCTTCTTGAAGATGTACCAGAGGGTAGCCGAGATCGAGCGAATCTGCGGCCATACGTTCCAAGACAAGTCACTCATCGAGTCTGCCATCACGCATCCGTCTGCCGTGGAGGGCAAGCCCGTCTCCGCCTCGTACGAGCGCCTGGAGTTTCTCGGCGACTCGATCCTCGGCGCCATCGTGGCCACCGACCTCTTCGAGCGCTTTCCCACCATGGACGAGGGCGAGCTCACGCGCATCAAGATCTCGCTCGTCTCCGGCGAGACGCTCTCGAAGGTGTCCAGCGACCTCGGCATCGCTCCTCTCATCGTGATGGGGGAGTCGGAGCGGGGCACCGGTGCTCGCGGCATGCACTCCGCGCTCGAGAACGTCTTCGAGTCGGTGGTGGGTGCGCTCTATCTTGACGCGGGCTATGACACCACCCACGCCTTCGTGGTCAACGCGCTCGGTGAGTACGTCTCGCCGACCCTCGCGCTCAGAGCGGTGAGCCCCAAGTCGAGGCTCCAGGAAGTCATGCAGCGCGAGATGCACTGCGCGCCCGAGTACAAGCTCGTGAACGAGCAGGGTCCTGCCCACGACCCCGTCTTCACCTCGGTCGTCATGGTCACCGGCATGCGCGTCGGCCGTGGCGAGGGCTCCTCCAAGAAGAGCTCCGAGAGCGCCGCCGCGCAGGATGCGCTCGAGAGGCTGGGCTACGGCTATGACGGCCAGCTCGTTGGCCAACCCCATGGCCTCGATGCAAACGTCGAGACAACCGACTAGAACACGAAAGGCGTCCGACCTTGTACCTCAAGTCGCTTTCACTCAAGGGCTTCAAGTCCTTCGCGGACAAGACCCAGATGGTCTTCGACCCAGGTCTCACCGTCGTGGTCGGCCCCAACGGGTCGGGCAAGTCGAACGTCTCCGACGCCATTCTCTGGGTTCTCGGCGAGCAGAGCGCCAAGATGCTCCGCGGCCAGGCGATGGAGGACGTGATCTTCTCCGGGTCGTCCGCCCGCGAGCCCGTGGGCGTGGCCGAGGTCACGCTCGTGCTTGACAACGTCGACCACACGCTGCCCATCGACTTCTCCGAGGTGGCGGTCACGCGGCGCATGTATCGTTCGGGCGAGTCGGAGTACCTTATCAACGGCGCCCCGTCGCGTCTCATGGACGTACGCGACATCCTTCACGACTCGGGTCTTGGCATCGACACGCACTCGATCATCTCGCAGGGCAAGCTCGACTCGATTCTCGCGAGCCGTCCCGAGGAGCGTCGCACGCTCATCGAGGAGGCCGCCGACATCGCAAAGCACCGCAGGCGCAAGGAGCGCTCCGAACGCAAGCTCTGCGCCATGGACGAAGACCTCTCGCGCGCAAAGGTGGTCTCGCGCGAGATCTCGCGCCAGCTCAAGCCGCTCGAGCGCCAGGTGGACAAGGCGCGTCAGGCGCGTGAGCTCACGGACCAGCTCTCCGACCTCACCATCCAGCTCGCCGTGGATGACCTGCGTCAGCTCCAGGAGAGCTACGGGCGACTCTCGTCGCGAGGCAACGAGGCCGATGCCGCCATCGAGCTTGCCCAGTACCGCTATGACGAGAAGGCCCGCGAGCTCGACAAGCTCCAGTCGCTGCTCGAGCAGAAGGGCCTCTTCGTGGGCGACCTCGGCGAGCAGCGTCGACGCATGCAGGACATCCTCGGCCGCATGGAGGCCGACATGCGTCTTCTGGAGGAGAAGGGCAAGAACATGGTCTCGCGCCTCTCCGACATGAGGATGCAGCTCTCCTCCATGGAGAAGCAGCGCTCCGACGTGAAGCGCGAGCACGAGAGCGTCGCCGCCGCCCTCGCCTCCCTCGTCGTGCGCGAGAACGAGCTGCGCGTGAGCTGCGAGCGCCTCGCGAGCGTCTCGCGCGACGCCGTGACGAGCCGTCGTAGCCTCGATGACGAGCTCTCGCGCATCACTGCCGACGAGCGCTCCGCCCGCGCCGAGGCCGATCGCGAGACGCTCGCCTACGCGAAGCTCGAGGACCAGATCTCCAACGCCAAGGTCGAGGACCAGATGTTCTCCTCTCGCCTCGCCCAGATCGACGAGGCGCTCAGCACGGCCAAGGAGGCCTCGTCGGAGCGGACCGCTCGCAGGGCGGCGGTCGAGGCAGAGCTTGCCGCGGCGCGCGCCACGTCCGAGGAGCTCGTTGTCGCCATCGCCACGGGCCAGAAGGTCCTTGCAGACGCACGGACGAGCGAGTCGGCCGCACGCGGGAGGCTCTCGTCCGCGCAGGCGACGCTCGCCGCCCTGCGCTCCGTGGACGCCGACGTGGAGAAGTCGAGCCCTCTCGTGGCCGCCATGGCTGCCGACGAGGTCGTCTCCGGTGCGGCGGAATGCAGGCTTGGCGACCTCATCGACGCCGACCCCGAGATCGATGCCCTCGTAGAGCGCCTTCTCGGCGATGACCTTTCCGCGTTCGTCGTGCCTGCGACCGAGGACATGGGCACCGTCGCTGCGCGTGCCCTCTCGCTCTCGCACGTCGATGGTCGCGCGACGGTGGTCGCGCGTTCCGTCGCGACGGAGCGGCCGAGGTCGTCCGCCCCCGGTACTCCGCTCGTGGACCGTCTTCGCGTTCCCGACGACGCGCGCGGGCTTCTCGACGCGCTCGTGGGTGACGTTCGCATCGTGGGCAACGCCTCCGAGGCCGTTGCCGCTCATGAGACGATGCCCGCTTACACCTACGTGACGACCTCGGGCGTGACCGTTCTGCCCGACGGGCGCACGGTCATCGGCACCAGCCCGTCCGCCGAGGCGGGATCGCTCGAGCGCAAGCGGCGTATTCGTGCCCTCGAGGACGGCATGGCCGCGCTCGAGAGGGGGAGCGAGGGGGCCGTCGCCTCCGTCGTCGCCGCCGAGACCTCGCTCGCCGAGTCGCGTGACGCGAGCGCGCATGCAAAGGGTGAGGTCGCCCGCCTCACGGGCGAGCTTTCGTCGCTCGCCTCCGAGCTCGGCCGTCTCGAGAGCCAGCTTGACGCATCGGCCTCCGAGCTCGCGCAGGTCACGAAGGCCCGCGACGCGGCCGCGTCCAAGGCCGCCGATGCGCACGTTCACATCGAGGGCCATCGTAGCGCCGCCGCCGCTGCCAACGAGCGCGCCAACGCGCTTGCCAAGAGCCTCGTCGATACCTCCGGTGCCCACGAGGACGCCATTCGAGCGCAGGGCAAGGCCGCGCGCGAGCTCTCCGACGCCCGTATCGAGCTTGCGACGGCGGGGGAGCGCAGGAGCAGCCTCGCCTCTCGGGCGCACGAGCTCGTCTCACGGATGGGCGACCTCGACCATCGCCTTGTTGCCACGACGCGCGGTTCGCGCTCTCTCGAGGTCGTTCGTCTCCGTGTGGACCCCCTCTACGAGCGCTACGATGCCATCCATGAGCGCGCGCTCGCCTGGGCGGCCCGCCTCAAGGACCGCGCCTCTCTCGCCGAGGCGGACTCTGACTCGCTCAAGCGCACCATCAACGATGCGAAGGACGCCGTGAACGAGGCCTCGCAGGGACTCGAGCGCACCAAGCAGGCCGCCAACGACGTCAGGGTCGACCTCGGACGCCTGGAGGTCCAGGTGGAGAACGCGATTGCCGCGATCACCGCCACGGGCGCCGTGCTCGACGAGGCGCTCGAGATGCCCGCGCCTGACGACCGCGAGGCCGCCGAGCGGACCGTGGCCACGCTGAGGGGCAGGCTCGAGCAGATCGGACCCGTCAACGAGGTCGCCATGGATGAGTACATGAGGCTTCGCGATCGCGCCGACTACATTGACGAGCAGGTCGCCGACCTCGAGAGTGCTCGCTCGTCTCTCAAGAAGATCACGCTTGCCATCGACCGCAAGATGCGCAATCGCTTCGTGTCGGTCTACGACCGGGTAAACCAGAACTTCTCCGAGATCTTCTCGGTGCTCTTCCCGGGCGGTCACGCCCACCTCGAGATGACCGACCCGGACAACCCCTCGGAGACGGGCATCGAGATCGTCGCGCAGCCGCAGGGCAAGCGCATCACCAAGATGATGCTCATGAGCGGCGGCGAGAAGTCGCTCACCGCGCTGGCCCTGCTGTTCGCCGTCTACAAGGCGCGCACGGTGCCGTTCTACGTGTTCGACGAGGTCGAGGCGGCGCTCGACGACGCAAACCTCTCCAAGCTGCTTGATGCCATCGAGCAGCTCAAGGAGTCCACGCAGCTCATCGTCATCTCCCACCAGAGGCGTACGATGGAGCAGGCGGACGTGCTATATGGTGTATCCATGCAGGCGGATGGCGTGAGTCATGTCGTCTCGCAGCGTCTCGACAAGGCATCCGGAAAGGTGGTTGACGCCTGATGGGCTTCATGGACAGCCTCAAGAAGGGCCTCTCGCGTTCTCGCGAGGCGATCAGCGAGATCTTCTACATGGGCGGAGAGGTCGACGAGGACTTCTGGGAAGACCTCGAGGACACGCTCGTGATGGGCGACATGGGTGGTGAGGTCGCCATGCACGTGACCGACGACCTGCGCGAACAGGCTGCTCGCGAGAACATCACCCGTGCGCCCCAGCTCCGTGAGGCCCTCGCCAGCCGCCTTGCCGCCGAGTTCGTGCCCGCCAAGGGGGATCCCTTCACCGATCTTCCCAGCTGCGTTCTCTTCGTGGGCATCAACGGCGCAGGCAAGACCACCACGGTGGGCAAGCTCGCGGGCAGAGCGCGTGGTGATGGAGTCAGCTGTCTCATCGGCGGCGCCGATACGTTTCGCGCCGCCGCCATCGAGCAGCTCGAGGTATGGGGCACTCGCGCGAACGTTGACGTGATCACCCGCGAGCGGGGCGCCGACCCCGCGAGCGTCTGCTACGACGCCATCAGCGAGGCGGAGAGGCGTGGGAGCAAGCTCGTCCTCATCGACACCGCCGGTCGTCTCCACACCTCGGCCGACCTCATGCGCGAGCTCGCCAAGGTGGTCAACGTCACGCGCAAGCGCTGCCAGTCCATGCCCGTCTCGGTCGTCCTCGTCATCGATGCCACCACGGGTCAGAACGGCCTCAACCAGGCCAAGGAGTTCAACCAGGCCCTCGACCTCGACGGGCTCATCGTGACCAAGCTCGACGGCACCGCCAAGGGTGGCATCGCGCTGGCCATCTCAAACCAGCTCGGCCTGCCGATCTTTCGCATCGGCGTGGGCGAGACCATCGACGACCTGCAGTCCTTTGATGCGCTCGACTTCTGCCGCGCGCTCGTTGGCGAAGGGATGTAAGCAATGTTCAACAGTCTCACCGATCGACTCCAGAGCACCTTCGCCGAGCTTCGCGGCAAGGGTCGCCTCACCGAAGACGACATCAACCGCGCGATGCGCGACATCCGCATGGCGCTTCTCGAGGCCGACGTCAACTACCGCGTGGTCAAGGAGTTCGTGACGCGCTGCAAGGACAAGTGCCTGACCTCCGAGGTCATGAACTCGCTCACCCCCGCCCAAAACGTCGTGAAGATCGTCCTCGACGAGCTCACCGACCTCCTCGGCTCCACCGACTCCAAGCTCGTGTTCGCCCAGAACCGAACCCCGAACGTGATCATGCTCGTGGGACTTCAGGGCTCCGGCAAGACCACCGCGGCCGCCAAGCTTGCGTACCTTCTCAAGGCGCAGGGCCGCAGCCCGCTTCTGGCCGCCTGCGACACCCACCGACCCGCCGCCGCCGACCAGCTCGAGACGCTCGGCAGAGAGATTGGCACGTCGGTGTATCGGGGCGACGGCAAGGACGCGGTGAAGGTTGCCTCCGAGTCCATCCAGCAGGCCGTCGACCACCTCAACGACGTGGTCATCGTCGATACGGCCGGTCGCCTGCAGATCGACGAGGAGATGATGGAGGAGGCCGTCGCCATCAAGAGGGCGGTCAAGCCGGACCAGATCCTCATGGTCGTCGACGCCATGACCGGCCAGGACATCGTCAACGTGGTGTCGGAGTTCGCGGAGCGCGTGGACTTCGACGGCGTGATCATGTCAAAGCTCGACGGCGACGCCCGCGGCGGCGGCGCCCTCTCCGTGCGCGAGGTCACCGGAAAGCCCATCAAGTTCGTCTCGATGGGCGAGAAGCCCGACTCGCTCGAGGTCTTTCATCCCGACCGCATGGCAAAGCGCATCCTCGGCATGGGCGACGTCGTCGGCATCATCGAGCAGGCCCAGAAGCTTGCCGACGAGAAGACGCTCGAGGACGCCGAGCGCATGCTGCGTGCCGGGTTCACGATGGACGACTACCTCTCCCAGCTGCAGCAGATCAGAAAGATGGGCGGCCTCCAGAAGCTCACCGGCATGCTCGGCGGTCGCGAGGAGAGCGTCGACGAGAAGCAGCTCGTCGTCATCGAGGCCATCATCCACTCGATGTCCAAGCAGGAGCGTCTCAAGCCCAAGACCATCAACGGCATGCGCCGTCGCCGCATTGCCGCAGGGTCCGGCCATTCCATCCAGGAAGTCAACATGGTCCTGCAGCAGTGGGGCCAGATGAACAAGATGATGGGCAAGGTCCGCCAGCTCCAGCAGGGTGGGAGCAGCAAGAAGACGATGCGCTCCATGTCGGGCATAATGCGCAACATGGGCATCGACCCGAGCATGCTCGGCGGCATGGGTCCTGGTGGCAAGCGCCGATAGCACCTGCCCACCCCTCGCATAGACGTTCCCGAGGCCTCGCCTCGACCCCTGTACCCTCGCCCGACGACCTGTTGGACGAGGGTACGGGCGAAAAAACCGACTTCGGTACATACCCAAAGCCCATCTACCTGCGGGTACCTTCGTAGAACGATTCGTTGTGCTTCGGTACTCGCAGGTCAGGCCGTACCAAAGTCCCTCTGTACCCTAGTCCAACGATACATTGGACTAGGGTGCCAACACTGGTATCAAGCAAAAGACCCTGCAGTGCCCCGCCTCGGCGGACGCTTCCGTCTGCCGACTTTTTCTTACACAAAAACGACAAAGGTGAATGTAGCCCAAATATGGGGGGAGAATAGTGCCAGTCGCTATTTATCTCGGCTACGCATCGGTCGCGTCGGGAGAGGCCGTACAGGAATCACGCGGGATGGCACACGGGCACCGTCGGTCCCCGGATGAGAAGAGGCTGCGATGACGAGAAGGCAGAGCCGGACGGGAAGGTCCACGCGGACCCCGAGCAGGCCGTGGCGCCGCCCCCGCGGGGCGTTGGCCGTGATCCTCTCGCTGGCCATGGTCGTCGGCATGGTCCCGCAGGGGGCGCTCGCGGAGGCGGCCGACCAGCTCGCCGCCGCGACGGAGCAGGCCACGGCGGAGCAGGCCGACGAGTCCGGGTCCTCGCAGCAGGCCGACGACCCGTCCTCCTCGCAGCAGGCCGACGACCCGTCCTCCTCGCAGCAGGCCGCGACGGAGCAGGCCGACGAGTCCGGGTCCTCGCAGCAGGCCGACGACCCGTCCTCCTCGCAGGAGACCGCGACGGAGCAGGAGTCCGAGGCCACGGATGGTACGGAGCCCGGGTCCGAGCAGGTGACCACCCAAGGCACCGCCGAGTCCGAGTCGGACGCGTCCGCGGAGGAGGCCGACCAGGACATCGAGCCCGTGGTTTCGTCCGAGCAGTCGGAGGCCGACCAGGCCGCTGCGCTCGCCGCCGCACAGCCCCTCGATGCCGTCTCGACGACCACGCAATCCTCTGGCGCTCAACTTGTGAGCTTCCAGATCCACAAGGGCAGCCCCACCGGCGAGGTGGTCGCCGACCTCGTGTCCGACCCCGACTCCAACGTCAACTGGGCCTACGACGCCGAATACTACGTCACGGTCCAGGTGAAGAAGGAAAACGTCGCCGACGACTGCTGGGTGTCGCTCGACATCCCCTGGTTCATGGAGGTCAAGAATCCCGAGGGCGGCTCCTCCTGGTCGACCGCGGGCGCCGACATCTCGAGCAGCTCGACCAGTTTTGATAGGGTCCTCTCTTATACGGCTGCGACGGGCGGCTCGAGCGTCGTGGTCAGCAAGGCCGGCAAGGTCTACTACCACATCAAGAACACCACCGATACCGCCCAGCTCCAGTTCTCGATGTATCCCATGAGCGCCTACTACAACCGTTCGGGAGCCGAGGTCTTCAGCACCCACAGGCTCTCCGTCGCCTGCGGCGACATGAGCGGGGAGGACATCGGCAGCCAGTCCCAGGAGCTCTCGGCGTCGAGCATCACGGTGACGGGGTCGGGGAGGATGGGTCTTGATTGGAAGGTGGAAGTGACCGTCTCCCCGGAGGAGGTCGCCAAGCCTACAAACTGGATCACCGGTCAGCCCAGCGTAATCACGGAGGCCTCGTTCGACGTCGTCTACGCGACCGGCGCCACGCTGAGCCTCGTCACGTATAATGGCGCGCTGGCCCCCCGGAGCGAGACGGCCAACGCGGACGGTACGACGACGGCCCACTACGTGACGGACAACCCCGCTGGCATGGGCCCCACTGCTCCTAAGATCAACATCTCGTACCCCGCGTCGTTCAACGGCACCAGGCAGAACACCGCCCTGAGGAACTACACCGTGAGGACGTACGGCGACGAGCTGGCCGAGCCCTACGGCTTCACGTTGGCGGACCAGCCCGAATTCTGGACGGTGTACGTCACCGACAAGATCAGCGTGAGCATCAATCCGTCGAACAGCACCCGCTACGACTGGTACGGCCAGAAGGGCGTGGAGCAGAACACGCGGCTCTTCGAGGCGGCCGTCGCGGCGGCGGGCTCACACGCCCTCTCGAGCGACCCGTACACGGCTCACGTCGAATACCCCACGAACACCATCGTCCGCGCCATCACCGTCCCGCGTTTCTCGACGGGGGATGGCTCCTCGACGATCACGGTCAACGGCACCGAGTACCCGGTCTCGGAGGCGTACTCGAGCGACGCGGACTACTACGTCTTCCGCGCCCAGGACCTCGGGCTCGCCAGGATCGAGTCGGTGACCTACGACGTGGGCAGCATGAGGGGTGGGGAGTCCTCTCGATACGATGCCGCTTCAGATGCCTACGGAAACATCCGGCTCGCTGCGTGGGGCAGCGTGACCGACGGGCAGAAGGCCGTGGCGACCTATACGATCTGGCCCACGGCGGACAGCGCGAAGACGCAGACGGCGCGGTCGACGTTCACGCCGAGCACCAATCTGTACATGGGTCAGGGGTACTGCGCCATCTCCCTCGGAAGCTCGCAGATCACGGCGGGGCAGTCCACCCACGTGACGGCGACCGTCGACGCAGGTGGATGGTGTGGCGGGGCGACGAGCGTCTACATGAGGAGCCCGACGTTCTACCTCGCCCTCCCTGCGGGCATCGGCTATGCCAACGCCACCATCGGCGGCATCGCTGTCACGGGCACCGACATCACCGCCACCGCGACGGGCACCGTGCCGGAGGGCACCAGGATCTATAGGTTCGAATGCCCCAGAGACGACATGTACTTCGGCGTCTACGACGCCGATGGGGTCAGGGGCTCCCTCGCGCTTGCCTTCGACCTGCTCACCGACACGGGCACGCCGACGCAGACGCTCGACCTCAGCAAGGCCATCCTGATGGCGAGCAGCGACGTGAGCCACCCCTACACGGCGTACTACGGCAACGCCGCCGACACGTACGGCATCAACGGGGGACGACCCCTCACTTGCTTCTCTGGCGGCGCCCTCGCGATAAACGAGTTCAAGGAGGTCGAGGTCGTCAACTCGATGACGGTCAAGGCCAACGGCACGCCCCTCGGCGAGGAGCTCACCTACAACGCGAGCGACCCCAACAACACCCGGGCCTACGTCAAGAGCGGCTTCACGGCCGACTACAAGGTCGTGGTCAACAACAAGTCGGGTGACAACGCCAACGACCTCAAGGTCTTCATCCCCATTCCCAAGGCAGGACAGAACTTCGGTGCCGCCTTCAATCCCGACGGGGCGCAGGAGTACGACCTGGACTTCGCCGTCGAGGGGGTTCCCGACGGTTGGACGGTCCAGTACGTCAAGATCGCCAGCGGCAGGACCTACGCGGCAGGCACCGTGCCCGTCGCGGGCGACTATGCGGTGGTGACCGACCCCTCCCAGGCCGACATGGTCCTCATCTCCGGCCCCTCGGTGCTCGCCGACAAGCAGGGCGCCGAGTTCCACTTCAAGGTGACGGGTGGCGATCTCTCGCAGCTTCTCGGCGTCATCGACACCTGGAACTGCGCGCCGGTCTACACGGCCGGCTCCACGGGCGCCACGGTGTGCCCCGCCGGCTACCCCGAGGCCCTCGAGGTCGCTGCGGGCTCCCTCACGGGCACCGTCTACGATGACGCCAACGGCAACGGGGTGCAGGATGAGGGTGAGCCGGGGCTGGCGGGTGTCGAGGTGACCTCAACCGACAACTTCTCGGTAAACGGGACCTCCTACCCGCGCACCCTCGCCACCACGACGGACGGCGACGGCAACTACTCGTTTGACTTCGTGCGCAACACCAGCGCCGAGGGCAAGAACGCCGACGTTGAGATTGTCGTCTCGGTGAAGAACCCCTCGCCCGCCACTAAGTTCTTCAGCCCCACCACCACGACGGGCAACAATCCGTCATCGGTTACCGCGACCGCCGATCAGGCCTACGGCAACAAGACCGGCATCCAGCTCAGGAACGGCGCAAACTCCGCCGAGGTCGACGCGGGGCTCACGGCCCTCAGAGCCAACTACCTCAGGGGTGCGCACGGCACGTTCGCCGAGGGCGTCGACAACGAGACCTCATTTGACGTGAGCCTCGGAGGCACGTGGCCCGAATACGCCGGCGAGACCGATACCGAGGCCACGAACGCCGGCAATGCGGGCAATCCCAAGGGTGAGCCGGGATATTGCTTCACCGGCTGGTCTCCTGCGGTCTCGGGAGTCATTTCCGGCCCCCAGAGCTTTGTGGCCCAGTGGAAGGCCAACGACTACCTGGTGAGCTACGTCTCCGGCGATCCCGACGGGGGCTCCGTCACGGGCGGGCCCGAGACCGTCGCCTATGGCGGCAGGCCCGCGATGGGGGGCGTCGCCGCCGCGCCCGCGCCCGGCTACAGGGTCGGGGGCTGGGCCTACTCCACCGACGTGGCGGGCGGCGCCACCGAGACCGGCGAGACCGCCGACCCCACCTCCGTCACCATCCTGGGCGACACCACCTTCACCGCCCGCTTCGTCGCCGACGAGGCCCAGACCTACGACGTCGCCTACGTGAGCGCGGGCAACGGCACCGTCGACCACGCCCTCGACGCCGGCATCCAGGTGCTGGGCACCGACGGCGTGAGCGGCTCCACGGCCACGCCCGCCCCCGGCTACAGGTTCGAGGGCTGGTACGTGGGCGGCGCCAGGGTCGACGGCGCGGGCGCGGCCCTCGGCGCCGACGAGGCCGCGGCCAACGTCGCCTCCTCCGGCGGCGTCCGCTCCGACACCACCTTCACCGCCCGCTTCGTCGAGGGCGACGCCGTCACCCTCGCGTACGGGACCGACGGCACCGCGGGCTGCGCCGTCTCCCCCGCGGGCGAGTCCGTCGCCCCCGACACGGGCGCGGCCGCCGGCTCCACGGCCACGGCGGCCCCCGGCTACTACCTCGTGGGGTGGACCAACGACCTCGACGGCACCGAGACCGCGGACGCGACGCTCTCGCCCGCCCAGGTCGACGCCGTCGCCAGGGCGTCCGGCACCTACGTCGCGACCACCTTCACCGCGCACTTCGCCGCCTGCGCGCCGGCCTTCGACGACCTCTCCGTCACCAAGGTCGTCTCGGGCGACGTCCCGGCCCGGGCCTCGACCTTCTCGTTCAGGGTGAGCCCGGTCTCGACCACCGTCGCCGGCATGGGCGCCGCGTCCATGCCCATGCCCGGCGGCGTCGCGGGCGCGGACGTCGTCGCGGCCGTCACCGGCGCCGGCGTCGCCCGGCTCGGGAGGGTCTCGTTCGCGGTGCCCGGCACGTACGTCTACGAGGTGTCCGAGGTCGCCGGCGCCGACGCGGCCTACACGTACGACCGGTCCGTCTACACGGTGACCTACGAGGTGACCCAGGACGGCGGCGCGCTCGCGTGCGCGCGCACCATCACCAGGTCCGGCGTCCGCGCGGACGCGGTCTCGTTCGACAACGCCTACGCCGCGCCCGCCGCCACGGCCCAGACCTACGCCGCCACCCCCCTCACGGGCGACGCCACGCCGCTCGCAGGGCTGGCCTCGCTCGCGACGGTCGGCCTGGCCGCGGTCGCGCTCGGCCTGCGCCGCAGACGCGGGAGGAGCCGTTGGTAACGCCATCGGGGCGGGACGATACGTCCCGCCCCTTTTTTGTCGACCTGATTTACCGAGGAACGAGCCACACCGATGGTTTAGCCCGCATGACCTAGAGGGTGCCTCTGTTGTTTCTGGTTCGAACGTGTCTGTGTGGCTAAGGCGGGATGCGCTCGGCCGTTGCCAGACCATCCCACGGAGTCTTCCAAAAAGCACAAGGACCCCGTCGCTACGCGAGCGAGAGGTCCTTGGAGCTTCCTTCTTTGGAAGATACCTGTCTTACGCGTGAATCACGACGACGTCACCAACCGCGATGAGGTTGTAGAGCGCCTGCGCGTTGGCATAGCTTAGGTTGATGCAGCCATGGCTGCCGTTGTAGGTGTAGATGGTGCCGCCAAAGCTCGATCGCCAGGGCGCATTGTGGAAGCCGCAGCCAGAGGGCGTGACGCCCATCCAGAAGTCAACCTCGCTCGTCCACTCGGGCTGGCCCGTATCCGTCTGGATCGGGCCGGTGAGGGTTGCGGGGGCTTTCTTGTTGAGGATGTACCAAACGCCCTGTGGGGTGTCGCGTACTCCATTGGCGAGGCCGGTCACGACGTCGGCCTCCCAGATGAGAGAGCCGTCCGAGTCGTAGAACCAGGCATGCTGCTGTGAGATGCTGACCTCGACGTAGCGCGTGCCCCAGTCCTGTCCGCCGTTGGACACGTTCACGGCCGACATGTAGGTGGAGAGCTCGATGGTGGTGGGTGTGCCGCCCGCAAGTGCCGTTTCGACCTGCGTGGCATCCTCAGAGCCGTTGATGGACCAGCCGTAGGTGCCGTTTGCCGCGACCGTGATGGTCTCGCCGCGCGGATTGGTGAAGGTGCGTGCCTTGCCTACGGTGTCGAGTGCCGTGGAAAGGGCGCCGTGGCAGAAGGCATCGATGGCATCGTTGTTGAGGGTGACGCTATAGTCGTCGTTGATGGTGACCCACTGCGCTATCTGGTCTGCACCGATGGTATAGGCGGTCTGCCCGCTGAGCGTGAGCGTGAGCGTCGCCGAGACGTACGCGTTGGCCTTCGTGAGCGCCGCCTGGGCGGAGGTGGAGTCAAGAAGACATTCATAGCCGATCTCGATGTCCGTCTCCCCGTTGATGATGTCTGCCGCCACCTTGGTGGTGGCAGCGTCCGCATCGATCTGTTCCGCGACGTTTTCCTCGGCGAAGACGAACTTCTTCTGCGTGGAGTCATAGGTGATCTGCTGCGAGGGGCTCAGGCTGGTGTTGGATGCGTTTGCCGCGATGGCCTGGTTGATGAGCTCGGTGAGCTTGTCCTCGTCGAGCTTGGCGGACGCCGTCGAGGAGAGCTTGTGCGTACCGGTGATGAGCAGCGGCCACTCCCACTTGTTGAGCTGGGAAATCGCCGCCTTTGCATAGGTCTCGCCATCATAGGAGAGATTGATGTCCGAAGCGGTTAGGTTGACGGATATGCCATCGCCCGAGATGGTGCCCGTATAGTCATCAAGTGACGTGGAAGCCGTGCTTGCCACCTCGTCTACCGTTTTGAGCGAGACGTCCGTGCCGTTGATGGTCGTATTGGGTAGAAAGCGCGTGCTGAACACCGCGACGCCCACGAGGTAGACGCCGGCGAGAAGTGCCACAATCACCACGGGGATGAGCCAGAGGCGACCCTTCCTTTTTGGTCCTTCGCTGTTCCCTGGGGTTTCTGTCGTGGCCTTTGACGGTTTCTCTACGTGTTTTGGAGCTGCGTGCTTGGGTACGTTCGATTCTGTTTGAGCCATGCGTTTAAACCCTGTTCCCGTTTTCCCGACCCATGATCGCCGATGGCCAATCCGACCTACGGCGATTTCCCTGATGGTCTATGGTAACTCACGAATGGGCCTAACTATACAGGCAAACCGTAAGGTGATGCGTTTCATGACAATGCTACGGCTCGACATGCTAGATGACCCAAGACTTGACGCCTATGTGCGCCTCACCGATCGCCAGCTGAGAAATCGGCTTGAGCCCGAGCGAGGCATCCTCGTGGTGGAATCGCGGATAGCCGTCGAGGTGGCCTTGGGCGAGGGGCTCGTGCCCCTGTCGCTGCTCGTTGACGAGGTTCGCCTGGCGCACAACCAAGATCTCGTGGAGAGCCTGGGGGAGGACTGTCCCGTCTTTGTGCTGGGACATGACGAGATGTCAAGGCTGACGGGCTACAACGTGACGCGTGGCCTGCTCTGTGCCATGCGCCGGCCCCGTGCTCGCGAGGTGTCGGAGGTGCTCGCGGGCGCGGGCAACGTGGCGGTGCTCGAGAATCTCGTGGACATCACCAACGTGGGGGCGGTGTTTCGGTCTGCGGCGGCGCTCGGTGCCGATGCCGTGCTCCTTTCGCCAAAGTGCGCCGACCCGCTCTGTCGCCGTGCGGTAAGGGTCTCCATGGGGACGGTGTTTCAGGTCCCGTGGGCGCGCGTCGATGAGCGAGCGTGGCCTTGCGGCATTGCGCACGACCTGCACGAGCGGGGCTTCTCCTGCCTTGCGCTCGCACTCGACGACTCCGCCGTGGCGATAGACTCGCCCGGGCTCGCAGGGCAGGGGAGACGAGCGCTGTTCTTTGGATCGGAGGGGTACGGTCTTTCTGACGAGGCGCTCGCGGCCTGCGACCAGAAGGTGATCATCCCCATGTCGAACGGCGTCGACTCGCTCAACGTTGCGGCCAGCAGCGCCGTGGCCTTCTGGGAGCTCTTCTCCCAGAGAAGATGAGGCCGAGCGCAGACGCGCTTTGGGTGAGTCCCCGGCAGGCCTTGGACAAGAAAAACCCGCGGTCTCATGACGGGCATCTGATGCCGAATCATGAGGCCGCGGGCCAAGGGGGGCAAAAGCGCGCCTGCTACTCCTCCGTGCTGGGGAGCTTGGGAGCGAAGCCGTCGTCGCGCGTGAGGATGCGCATGAACTCCTCACCGGTGATGGTCTCCTTCTTCTGCAGGTAGTGAGCAATCTCGTGGAGCTTGAAGCGGTTCTCCTGCAGTATCTTGAGCGCGGTCTGGTGACCCTCCTCCACGAGGCGCTGAACCTCCGCGTCGATCTCCTCGGCAGTGCCCTCCGAGCAGGTGAGCTCGGTGCCGCCACCGAGGTAGCGGTTGCTCTGCTGGCCAAGGGCGACCATGCCGAACTTATCGGACATGCCATACTGGGTGACCATGGCGCGAGCGATGCCCGTCGCCTTTTCGATGTCGTTGGAGGCGCCGGTGGTCATCTCGTCGAAGATGAGCTCTTCCGCCGCACGCCCGCCGCAGAGCACGGCGATCTTGTTCTTGGCCTCCTTGCGCGTGGTGAGGAAGTGCTCGTCCTCCTCGATCTGCATCGTGAAGCCGAGCGCACCGGACGTGCGCGGGACGATGGTGATCTTGGAGACGGGGGCGGAGCCCTTCTGGGCTGCCGCGACGATGGCGTGGCCCGTCTCGTGATAGGAGACGACGTCCTTCTCGTGCTCGGAGAGCACCGTGGACTTCTTCTTCTCGCCGGCGATGACCACGTCGACGGACTCCACGAGGTCGTCCTGGTCCACCTGGTTGCGCCCGAAGCGAACGGCACGCAGCGCAGCCTCGTTGATGATGTTCGCGAGGTCGGCGCCGGAGGCACCGGGAGTGGAGCGAGCGATGACGGTGAGGTCGATGCCCGGCTCCATCTTCACGTCGTCGGCATGAATCTTGAGGATTGCCTCGCGGCCGGCGAGGTCTGGCAGCTCCACGGGAATGCGACGGTCAAAGCGGCCGGGGCGCAGGAGCGCCTGGTCGAGCGTCTCGGGGCGGTTGGTCGCGGCGAGAACCACGATGCCCTTGTGGTTGTCGAAGCCGTCCATCTCGGAGAGAAGCTGGTTGAGCGTCTGCTCGCGCTCGTCATTGGAGTTGATCGAGGAATCGCGCTTCTTGCCGACGGCGTCGATCTCGTCGATGAAGACGATGCAGGGAGCCTTCTTGTTGGCCTCCTTGAAGAGGTCGCGTACCTTGGCGGCACCACGGCCGACGAACATCTCAACGAACTCGGAGCCAGAGATTTGGAAGAACGTGACGTTTGCCTGACCCGCGACCGCCTTGGCGAGCAGGGTCTTGCCCGTGCCCGGAGGGCCGATGAGCAGGGCACCGCGCGGGCAGCGCGCGCCGATGGCGTTGTACTTGTCGGGGTTCTTGAGGAAGGAGACGATCTCCTCCAGGGACTCCTTGGCCTCGTCCTGGCCGGCGACGTCCTTGAAGGTGACGCCGGTCTCCTCGCCCTTGACCTCCTTGGCATTGGACTTTCCAAGACCGCCGCCCATGCCGAAGCCGCCGCCGCTCCCAAAGTTCATGGACGGGCCGTCGTCGCCGCTCTGCTTCTTCATCTGGCGGTTGAGCCACCAGCCGAACCACAGGATGAGCACGAGGGGGAGGCCATAGGAGATGAGCATGTAGAGCCACAGGTTTGACGAGGTGTCGGGTACGGTGGCGCCGTACTTGACGTTATGGTCGTCGAGAAGCGTCGTGAGGCTGGTGTCGTCGGGGAAGAGCGTCGTCGTGTAGTACTTGGTGGAGCTATCGGAGCCGGTCGTGAAGCTGATCGAGCTGTTGCTCGTGTTGAGGCTCACATTGGTGACCTCGTCGTCGGTGACCATCGACTTGAACTCGGAGTACGTGACCGTGGTGGTCTGCGAGTTGAGGAGGCTCGGGTAGAGGACGCTACTTACCACGAGATAGAGCACGATGGCGATGAGGACGTAGACCAGCATCGACCGTCGCCGCTTGTTGTCGTCCATGTCCATATTCTGGGCCTTTCTTCGGAGTGCCTGTCATGGGATCCGTGCGGGTCCGATTGGACCTATGTACCCAAACTCGCCGGATTTCTCTCGTTCTTGGCAACTTGCATGGAAATGTTGCAACCTAGATGCCGTTCTCGGCGAGCTCGCCCGTGCGGTACGCGTCGAGAAGGTCGCGCAGGTCGGCGATCTGGCCGCGGATGTCGGCGCCCGTGTCGGTGTCCCCGATCGTGAGGGGCCTCGGCTCGGCCCAGAAGCGGTCGTCGTCGCTTATGATGTCCTTGTTGAGGTCGAGCACGTCATCGATGCTGCCGAAGGGGCGATGTGCCTTGATCCGCATGCCGGTGGGGTCGGCGATGAGCGTATAGCCCGCGATGCCCGTCGCGGCGTGGTACGCCTGGCAGAACCCGCCGTCGATGACCACGAGGAGCCCGTCCCCCTTGATGGGACTCTCGCCGGAGGCGGCGTGCACCGGCGTGTGGCCGTTCACGATGTGGCCGTGTGCCGGACTGACGCCGAACTCGCGCAGGATGGAGCGGCAGACCTCGGGGTCGTTGACGAGGGTGAAGTAGGGGTCTCTCGCCTCCGCCCACGTGGACTCGTCGGTGAAGTAGGTGCGTTCGAAGGTCTTGACCACGCGGCCGGAGAGCGGCGAGAGACGCCCGCACCATAGGTACCACATCCAGTCGAGCGAGACCGGGTCGTGCTCGTGCCAGGCGCAGCGGGCGAGACGGTCGGCGTAGTCGTAGTACTCCCTGCCCGCGAGCAGCTCGCCCTGGTGGTTGACGGCACAGAAGCTACCGTCCGGGTTCATGGGAACACAGGCGTGGAAGAGCACGGTGTCATTGTGCACGAGGTAGGCCGAGCCGCGCTCGTAGAGGAAGTTCACGTGACGGCGGAGCTTCTCGGACGAGGTCACGGCATCCACGAGGCCGTCCATGACCTTCTGCTCCCCGGGGGAGAGCGCGTAGGGGTCTGCCGGGTCCACGGTGGGGAAGTCATGCGTGCGCATCTCGAACCCATGCCCGTCTACGCTGCAGACGCCACGGTCGGGGTCCACGTGTTCGAGAAGGAGACGGTCGTCCATCTGCCAGTTGGGATGGCGGAGGATGGTCTGGCCCTCGAGCTTGAAGAGGATCACCGAGATGGCCTTCTCGGACGGACTCATGCCGTCGTCGACCGTATAGGTGCGGTCCGCGAAGAGGTAGAGCTCGCGGAGCGACACCCCGTAGGTGCTCTCGAGGATCTTGAGGCTGTCGTAGTGGATGTTGTTGCGAATCACGGCCGCGAGGCATGCCGCAGAACCCGCCGCGGCACCCATCCACACGATGTCGTGGTTGCCCCACTGCAGGTCGAGGGAGTGATAGCCCATGAGTCGGTCGAGAATGAGGTCGGCGTGCGGCCCGCGGTCGAAGATGTCGCCGACGAAGTGCATGTGGTCCACCGCGAGACGCTTGATGAGCGCGGAGAGCGAGCGAATGAAGTCGTCGGCAGAGCCGGTGTCTATGATCGTGTCGATGATGCGCTGATGGTAGGCGAGACGTGCCTCTCGCTCGTCGGGCGAGATGTGGAGAAGCTCGTCGATGATGTAGGCGTACTCGACGGGCATCGCCTTGCGGACCTTGGAGCGCGTGTACGAGCTCGAGAGATGGCGGGCGAGACGTACGAGCCTCATGAGCGTGATGGCGTACCACTCCTCAGTGGCGTGGCCCTCGTCGTGAATTCGTCGGAGCTTGGCCTTGGGGTAGTAGATGAGCGTGCAGAGGTCGGCTTGCTCGTCCTGGGTGATCTCGAACTTGAAGGTCGTCTCCACACGCTCGCGGATGACGCCGGAGCAGTTGTTGAGGATGTGCTCGAAGGCCTCGTACTCGCCGTGGACGTCCGAGACGAAGTGCTCGGTGCCCTTGGGCAGGTTGAGGATGGCCTCGAGGTTGATGATCTCGGTGTAGACCGCTTGGGTGGTCGGGAACTTCTCCGAGAGAAGCTCGAGATACTTGAGGCGCTGGTCGTCGCGGCACGCTAAGTCTGTCATCGGTGTCCCCCCGGATTCGCTTGGTCCCCCCATTATTGGGTCCGTGTGCCCGCCAAAGGAGCTGCATTCGGGATAATGCCCACAAAAAGGGTTCTTCTCTATTTTGGCGGACGGTCCCTCGGCCGCGGATGCAGCTCTCCTAGCGTTCTTTAAGCCTCGATGACAAAAAAGCGGCCGAGAAGAAGCCTATTTTGTCATCGAGGCTTAAAGAAACGCAGGCGGGCGAGAGATACCCTCAACAGGGCTTCTCGGCGCGCACGGCAAGGAAGGACGGGATTCTCAGCTCGTGGAGGCGACCCTCGCCGCCGGTATCCTCGAAGAGGTCGCGGATCTGAAGCCCCGCGCGCAGCATCCCGCCGAGAAGCTCGTCGAGGGAGTGGGAGAACTGCATGCCCGCGTCCTCGCGCTCGAGCACCTCCACGAGCGAGGGGTCTGCCACGGGATCGAAGGGAAGCCCTCGCACAATGAGTGTCTCGTCATCGTCGACGATGTAGTTGATGCCGAGGTCGAGACCCGTAAGGAGCGTGGCTCCCGGTGCCATGACGCGTGCGATCTCGTGCCAGATGGGCTCGACCTCTCGTACGTAGCAAAATGAGACCGGGCTTATCACGAGGTCGAAGCTCGCGCTGGCAAAGGGGAGGGGCTGCGCCATGTCGGCGCGCACGACCTCGATCTCGTAGCCCTCCCTCTCTGCGACGAGACGTTCGGCGTCAAGCTGGGCCGGCGTGTAGTCGAGCACGGTGCAGCGCGCGCCCGCCGCCGTGAGAAGGGGCATCTGCTGGCCGCCGCCCGAGGCGAGCCCGAGCACGCATATGTCCGCGAGGGGCGGAAACCATGCGTGCGGTACGGGCTTGGTCGGCGTGAGCAGGATCTGCCATTCTCCCGCCTTCGCCCGGAAAAACTCCTCGTGGGAGATCGGCCGTCCCCACTCCCAGCCATCCTCGATCCAGCGGGAGATGGCCTCGGCGTTGACGTCCTGGTAGCTCTTCTCAGACATACGGACCCTTTCATGTGTACACCAACACGTCTTTGGATATGTTGCTGCGCTCGGTTTCGCGATTCATTACGGCGCGTGAAGCATACCTGAAAACGTGTTCGACCTTGGGTATGTAGTATGGTTCATTTCGCCCCTGTCTCTGTCCCTGCCCCTGTCCCCGCCTCCGCGGACCGCGCGTGCAAAGTTGCGCTCGTTTCTTGCTTCGCCGTCCTACGCCGTTCGGGAGTGGTATCATGCCGCTTACGGCTGTGAAGGGGAGAGTACCTGGGATGCCGTGGCCAACAGAGAGCGAGGATGCTGAGATCTCGCGACCACGTCCCAGCGAAGATCACCCCAGAGCTGCGGCCCCAAAGCGCATCAGCGCAAGTAGGCGTCGCCGGCAGACCACCGACACGGGTCAACCGAGTAAGGCGGAATTCCGCTCGCTGGGTGGTGACAAGCGAAGTGTGCGAGCAAACGCTTCGTCCCAGCAGGAGGGACGGGCGTTTTTTTGTAGGCGTCCACGAGAGACGAAGGGACCCGTAAGGTGGCAAACGAGTACAAGCGGACCACGAACCTGCCCAAGACCGACTTTCCGATGAGGGCCAGCCTCGCGCAGAACGAGCCCAAGCGGCTTGCGGAGTGGGAGGGCGAGGGCGTCTACGAGCTCCTGCTCAAGAAGAACGAGGGACACGAGAAGTTCGTCCTGCACGACGGCCCTCCGTACGCCAACGGTCCCATCCACCTGGGTCACGCCCAGAACAAGATCTCCAAGGACATCATCAACCGCTACTGGGCCATGCGGGGCTTCCAGACGCCGTACGTCCCCGGCTGGGACTGCCACGGCCAGCCCATCGAGCACAAGGTCGAGGAGATGCTGGGCACCGAGAAGTTCAACCGGCTGCCTACCGAGAAGGTGCGCGAACTCTGCCGCAAGATGGCCGTCGAGCAGGTCGACACCCAGCGTCAGGGCTTCAGGCGTCTCGGGGTTCTCGCCGAGTGGGACAATCCCTACCTCACCTACGTCAACGACTACGACGCCACCGACATAGAGATTTTCAAGGCCATCTTCGACGGCGGCGCCATCTATCGCGGCCGCAAGCCCGTGCACTGGTGCAGCCATTGCCACACCGCCCTCGCTGAGGCCGAGATCGAGTACGGCGACGAGGTCAGCCCCGCCATCTTCGTGCGCTTCGAGATGACCACCGCGCCTGCGGGCCTCGAGGCCTGGGCGGACAGCCTCTGGGTCGACATCTGGACCACCACCCCGTGGACCCTTCCCGCCGATGACGCCGTGATTCTCCACCCCGAGGCGGAGTACGTGGCCGTGCTGGTGGACGGTCGTGCGGAGCTCATGGCCGAGGCCCTCGTCGAGAGGTGTGCCGAGAAGTTCGGCTACGAGTCGTACGAGCTCGCCAAGGGCACCGACGGCGAGGTCTGGCGCATGAGCGGCACCGGGCTCTGCCATAACAAGTACAAGCAGCCGATCTTTGGCGACCAGGGCGTGGAGGGCGAGTTCATCTACGCCGACTACGTCACGCTCGATGACGGCACCGGCGTGGTTCACAGCGCTCCGGGACACGGTGTCGACGACTACAACGCCGGCGTGAAGTTTGGCATCCCCGTCGTCATGCCCGTCGATGACGACGGCCGCTTCTTCAGGGGCGACCAGATCGGCACCGGCGGCCCCTGGTCCGGTATGGAGGTCAACGAGGCCAACCCCAAGATCATCGAGTGGCTCCGCGAGCGCGGCACGCTGATCCTCCACGAGGACATCCGCCACAGCTACCCGCACTGCTGGCGCTGCAAGCAGCCCGTCATCTTCCGCGCCACGAGCCAGTGGTTCGTCTCCATGGACAAGACGGGACTGCGCGAGAAGGCGCTCGAGGAGCTGTCCAAGGTCTCGTTCTACCCTTCGCACGCCATCAAGCGCATCGGCTCGATGGTGGAGGGCAGGCCCGACTGGTGCATCTCCCGCCAGCGCAACTGGGGCGTGCCCATCCCCGCCTACACCTGCCAGGACTGCGGCGAGACCGTCATGAACGACGCCACGCTCGACAAGGTCATCAAGCTCTTCCGCGAGAAGGGCTCCGACGCCTGGTTCACCGACGATCCCGCGAGCTATCTCGGTGACGCCTGTACCTGTCCCAAGTGCGGGAGCCACAGCCTCAAGGCCAACCCCGACATCCTCGACGTGTGGTGGGACTCCGGGGTGAGCCATACGGCCGTGTGCAAGCACCGCGGCTACCTCAAGTTTCCCGCGGACATGTACCTCGAGGGCTCCGACCAGCATCGCGGCTGGTTCATGAGCTCGCTCATGACGAGCGTGGGCGCCTATGGCGTGGCGCCCTACAAGGCGGTCGTCTCGCAGGGGTTCACGCTTGACGGCCAGGGGCGCAAGATGTCCAAGTCGCTCGGAAACGTCATCGACCCCAACAAGGAGTGCGACACCCGCGGCGCCGACGTGCTTCGCCTGTGGGTCGCCTCGGTCGACACCTCGACCGACGTGCCCTGCGACGACACGATCCTCGACCGCGTGGGCGAGGCGTACCGCAAGATCCGCAACACCTTCCGCTTCCTCCTCGGCGAGATCGAGGGCCAGTTCGACCCCGCCTCCGATGCCATCGCCACGTCAGAGCTGCTCCCGTACGATCGCCTCGTGCTCGCGCACATGTGCGAGGTGCACGACCAGGTGTGCGAGGCCTACGAGAGCTATCGCTTCAACGTGGTGTTCCGCCTGCTCTACGACTACGTGACCGAGCTCTCAAACGGCTATCTCAACGCCACCAAGGATCGCGTCTACTGTGGTGCCAGGAGCGGCCTCGAGCGCAGGAGCGCCCTCACCGCATGGGCGCAGATCCTCTCCATGCTCGTCCATGACCTGCAGCCGATTCTGGCCTACACGACCGACGAGGTCATGCGGTACCTGCCCGCCTCGATGCGTGACGGCCAGACCTACGCGGCGCTCCTCGACTGGTACCAGGCGCCCATGTCCACCGACGAGTACGAGGCGCAGCTTCCCGCATACGCGGCCATGGTCGAGGCGCGCGCGGCCTTTACCAAGGCCTACGAGGACGCCCAGGCGACCGGAGTCGTTACCGAGAAGACCTCGCAGGCCGCTCGGGCCGAGCTCACGGTGCCCGCTGAAGCCTACGCGCTTCTCTCCGGGGAGGACGCCTGCAACCTCGCCGAGCCCTTCGTGTGCTCCGAGGTGTGCGTCCACGCGGGCAAGGAGTACGCCTGCACCGTGCTTCCCGCGCTGGGCGAGAAGTGCCCGCGGTGCTGGAACTGGCGCGTGCCGGGCGAGGACGGCCTGTGCGAGCGCTGCCATGACGCTATCGAGAGCATCGAGGAGTAGGACCCTTGGACCAGATGAAGATGACCTGTTGGCGGGGCGTTCGCGTCATGCTCTACGGCGTCATCGTCGTCGTGGTGGTCGTGCTCGATCAGGCCACCAAGGCGGCGGTGAGACATCTGCTCGAGGTGGGCGAGTCCGTGGGCTTCGTTCCCGGTGTGCTCGACCTCAAGCTCGTGCATAACACGGGTGCGGCCTTCTCGCTTGGCGAGGGTGCCGGACCGATCTTTGTGCTGGTGGCGATTGCCATCCTCATCGCGGGGTGGATCTTTGTCTGGAAGCAGCCCAACGTGCCGCTCGCGCTCGCCGTCTCGGTGGCCTGCGTGGCGGGCGGAGGCGTGGGGAACATGATCGATCGCCTGTTCATGGGCTACGTCACCGACTTCTTCGCAACCACGTTCATGAACTTCCCCGTGTTCAACGTCGCTGACATCTTCGTTACCTGCGGCGTGATCGTCTCGTTTGTGATCTATACCGTGTGGGAGTCCAGGCGCGAACCGGCGGTAGGGGAGGCCGACCCCTCCCACCGCGAGTCCTAGGCCGCCTGCTGTCTTTGTCATGTGCGGCGCCGCCCCCGGGCTGGGGACGGCGCCGTTCGCGTAGATTGGTTGTGGCGGTAGGCGGACGCGCTGCGGCGCAGAAGGGAAGTGGCATGCTCGACCGCGTGGCAGATGCTCTCGTGGGACCCGACGATGACGGCGAGAGGCTCGACTCCTTCGTGGCATCCATGCCTGGCTGCCCGTCTCGAAGCGCCTGCGCGCGCCTCATCGAGGAGGGCCGCGTGACCATCAACTCCACGTCCGCGCTCTCCAAGAGCGAGCGCGTGGCACTGGGCGACCGCGTGTCGGTTGAGCTCTCCGAGCCCGAGGACGAGGGGGGCCTGCTCGCGCCGAATCCCGACATCGCGCTCGACATCCGCTACGAGGACAACCGTCTCATCGTGCTCTCCAAGCAGGCGGGGCTCGTGTGTCATCCCAGTCCGGGTCACGTGGAGGACAGCCTGGCCAACGCCCTTGTGGCCCACTGCGGCTACGACCATCTGGGCCTGCTCCAAGGGGAGGACCGTCCCGGCATCGTGCACCGCCTCGACATGGATACGTCGGGCCTCATGGTCTGCGCCAAGGACGACGAGACGCAACGCTCCCTCCAGGACCTCATACGCCTGCGTGCGCTCGACCGACGCTACGTGGTGCTCGTTCACGGCTACGTGGCTCCCGAGACGGGGAGCATCACGACGGGCATCGCCCGGTCGAGCCGCGACCGGCTGCGCATGGCCGTGTCGGAAGAGCCTGGCGCGCGCGAGGCCATAACCACCTTCACGACGCTCGAGCGCTTTGAGGCCGGTCCGCGCGACGAGGGCTACTCGCTTCTTGAGTGCCATCTCTACACGGGTCGCACGCATCAGATTCGCGTGCACATGCGCCACATCTCGCATCAGGTCGTGGGCGACCAGCTCTACGGTCGCGGGGACATCCGCCAGAACCTGGGGCTCTCTCGCCAGTTTCTGCACTCATGGCACATTCGCTTTGACCACCCGGCCTCCGGCGAGACCATCGAGCTCGCCGACTGGCTTCCGTCAGACCTCGCGAGTGTACTAGAATCAATTCAGGAAAGGTCCATGGGACGAACGGCGGCGGGGAGAGACATCTGCCCGCTGATCCTGTCCCGGGGGCTGCCCGGCAGCGCCACCGCGAAGGGGTAGGGTACATGGAGCTCAACAAGTTCGGCATCACGCCTATCGTCATCTTCAACATGGTCATCTGGCTCTTCTTCACCCTTGCGTACTTCTACCAGTTCGTCTATATGGTGCGTGTGTGGGCGCGGGGCATGGTAAGGCTGGCCCCGGCAAAGAAGCAGCACTCCTTTGCCTTCTTCATCTCGGCGCACAACGAGGAGCCCGTCATCGGTAACCTCGTCAGCTCGATTCTCGCGCAGGACTATCCGTCCGAGCTCATCGACTGCTTCGTCGTATGCGACGCCTGCACCGACAACACCCACGAGATGGCGGAGAAGGCGGGCGCCATCGTCTGGGACCGCAACGACCTCGCCCGTCGTGGCAAGAGCTGGGCCATGGACTACGGCTTTGATCGGATTCTCAACGAGTATGGCGACAAGTACGACGCGTTTATCGTCTTCGATGCCGACAACCTCGTCTCTCCCAACTACACCACGATCATGAACCAGGCGTTCGACGCGGGCTACCTCGTATGCACGAGCTACCGCAACTCCAAGAACTTCGACTCCAGCTGGATCAGCGCCGGAAACGCGCTCTGGTTCATGCGCGAGGCCAAGTACCTCAACAACGCTCGCATGATGGTCGGCACGAGCTGCGCCATCTCGGGTTCCGGCTGGATGGTCTCCGAGAAGGTCGTGAGCGGCATGCACGGATGGGACTTCCACACGCTCACCGAGGACATCCAGTTCTCCACCTTCTGCGCTGCCAACGACATTCAGATCGGCTTTGCTCCAGCGGAGTTCTACGACGAGCAGCCTGTCACGTTCAAGGCCTCCTGGGTGCAGCGTCTGAGGTGGACCAAGGGATTCTACCAGGTATTCTTCTCATATAAGGGAGATCTTGGCAAGGGTATCAGGCGCCGCCACTTTGCCGCGTACGACATGATGATGACAATCGCGCCGGGCATGCTCCTCACCCTGCTGTCAGCGTTCGTCAACGCGACCTACCTCATCATCGGGTCGCTCAGCCACGGTTTCATCGCCACCCAGTCGGAGCTCTCCATGTGCGTGGGCTCGCTCGTGATGACGTTTGCCTCGATGTACGTCGTGTTCTTCATTCTTGCGGTGATCACGACGATCTCGGAGCGCTCGCACATTCACTCCAAGTCCAAGAGCCGCATCATCTCCAACCTGTTCACGTTTCCGATCTTCATGATGACCTATGTGCCCATGGCCGTGGTCGCCCTGTTCAAGAAGGTCGAGTGGGTGCCGACCAAGCACGACATCGTCGTCAACGTCGACGACGTGCTCGGCACGGACACCGCTCAGTAGTTGCTAGCCGTTTCCTTTCGGATGTCGCGGCTTAGCTTGTTTTCAAACGAAGTTTAACTAAGCAGTGTTTATGCAGTTGCTGTACATGCATTTTTCGACCAGAGCACTTTGCTAACGTGAGGGTGTCTGTTACTCACGTGAGCACACTCTCCGACAAGGAGTACCTATGGCCGAATATGTTCTCGTCACCGAGTCAGGCTCGGACATCTCGAGGGAAGTCGCCGACCGCTATGGCATCGTAGTCGTTCCCATGCACGTCAACTTTGGGGGCAGGGAGCAAGACGACGGCTCTTTTCCTGCGGAAGAGCTCTATGCAAACTACAAGCACACCGGCGAGCTTCCGCATACGAGCGGATGCTCGCCCCAGGACTTCATCGACGTCTTCGATAGAATACATGCCGAGAGGCCCGAGGCGCATATCGTCTATCTCGCCTACTCTGCCGTGACCACGGTCTCATTCGCCTCGGCGCAGCATGCCTCCGAGGGTCGCGAGTATGTGACCAGCATCGACATGAAGAGCGTCTCGTCCGGTCTTCAGATGGTGGTCACCAATACCGCCCGCTTCCTCGAGGCAAAGCCCGAGTCGACGCTCGCCGAGGTCGTCGCCTTCGCCGAGGACCAGGTCCGTCGCATCCGGATGGCCTTCATCCCGGGAGACCTCGACTACCTGCGCGCGGGTGGGCGTCTTTCCAACGCCGCCTACCTCGGGGCGACGCTCCTGCGCATCAAGCCCACCGTGGATATCATAGACGGTCGGCTTGTGGCCACGAAGAAGCGGCACGGCTCGATGCTCAAGTGCGCCGCCTCCCTCACCGAGGAGGTTCTCGGCGGCGAGCCCATGGACACCTCGAGGGTGAACTTCATCTACTCGGTCGGTGACGACCCCGACCCCATCCTGCGCAGGGTCATCGAGAAAATCGCCGGCAAGCATGGCTTCGAAGAGATCGGATGGGTCAAGACCGGCTGCGTCATCGCATCGCATGCAGGCCCTGGCTCCTTCGGCGTCGCCGCCTGCATACGATAGGGCCAGGGCCTTCATGTATAAGATTATCGCAAGCGACCTCGACGAGACGCTCCTGAACGATGACCACGTCGTCCCCCAGCGCAACGTCGACGCCATCCGCGCCGCCCGGGAGATGGGTGTGCGCTTCGTCCCCACGACGGGACGCGGGTACACCAGCGTCCAGGGCACCCTCGACGAGATCGGCCTGCGTGACGCCGAGGACGAGTACGTCATCTCGTTTAACGGCGGCGTTGTCGTCGAGAACAGAGGCAGCCGCATCCTGAGCACCGACGCGCTTCCGTTTGGCATCGCCGACGAGCTCTATCGCAGGGGACAAGCCTACGATGACGTCTGCATACACGTCTACACCCTCGACACGGTCTGGGCCTACAACTACAACCAGTACGAGAGGGACTACGTCCGCGGGCGCATGAACGTCGTCGAGACGGGTGCGCCCACGCTCGACTTCCTGCGGGACCAGACCATCGTGAAGGTCCTCTACATGAGCTTCGACCGACCCTATCTCGAGAGGATCAGGCATGACCTCGGAGAGATTGTCGACCGCGTCGACGTGAGCTTCTCGGCGTCTCGCTACATGGAGTTCAACGCCAGGGGAGTGAACAAGGGAGTGGGCCTCATGGCCCTCGCCGAGCGTCTCGGGGTCGCGCCGCACGAGGTCATGGCGATAGGCGACAGCCTGAACGACCTCTCCATGATCGAGGCGGCGGGTCTTGGCGTGGGCGTGGCCAACGTGACGGATGACACGAGGCCCGCCTGCGACTACGTCTGCGAGGCGGACAATAACGCCGGAGCCGTGGGCGAGGCGATCGAGAGGTTCGTGCTGCGCGGGTAGGGGCGAGAGGCACGTCCGGCGTTTTTTGTCGTGCCTCGGTGTGCGTCGGTCGACGGGATGCACCTCAAGCAGCGCAGATGGTACAATCCCACGAAAACTTTCTTTGGATGGTGTCCGCAGCTGCGGACGGGAGAGGAGCCCTGGGCATGGCAACGTTCTTCGAAGAGGAGTCCCACACTTTTTCTGAGTACCTTCTCGTTCCTGGGTACTCCTCGGCGGAGAACATTCCCGCCAACGTCTCTCTTAGCACGCCGCTCGTGCGCTTCAGGCGCGGCGAGGAGTCGTCGATCACTCTCAACATCCCGATGGTCTCGGCCATCATGCAGTCGGTCTCCGGACCGAGCATGGCCGTCGCCCTCGCGCAGGAGGGTGGCCTCTCGTTTATCTACGGGTCTCAGTCCATCGAGGACGAGGCGGGCATGGTGCGCGAGGTCAAGTCGTACAAGGCCGGCTTCGTGGTCTCCGACTCCACGCTCACGCCCGAAATGACCCTTAACGACGTCGTCGAGATGCGCGAGCGCACCGGCCACTCCACGATGCCCGTCACTGCGGACGGCTCGGCTCACGGCAGGCTCTGCGGCATCGTCACCTCCCGAGACTACCGTCTCTCCCGTGATGACCTCAACCGCAAGGTCAAGGAGTTCATGACCCCGTTCTCCCAGCTCGTCACGGCCCCCGACGGCACCACCCTCAAGGTCGCCAATGACATCATCTGGGAGCACAAGCTCAACACGCTGCCCATCGTCGACAAGGGCCAGAGCCTCGTGGCCCTCGTCTTTCGCAAGGACTACGACTCTCACAAGTCGCGCCCCGACGAGCTTCTCGACGAGCACAAGCGCTACCTCGTCGGTGCGGGCATCAACACCCGCGACTACGCCGAGCGGATTCCCGCCCTCGTGGCCGCCGGCGCCGACGTCCTTTGCATCGACTCCTCCGAGGGCTTCTCGGAGTGGCAGAAGAACACCCTCGAATGGACCCGTGCGAACTACGGCGAGTCCGTCAGGGTCGGTGCCGGCAACGTGGTCGACGCCGAGGGCTTCCGCTTCCTCGCCGACTGCGGCGCCGACTTCGTGAAGGTGGGCATCGGCGGCGGCTCCATCTGCATCACGCGCGAGCAGAAGGGCATCGGCCGCGGTCAGGCGTCCGCGCTCATCGACGTCTGCCGCGCCCGTGACGAGTACTTCGAGGAAACCGGTACCTACGTGCCCGTCTGCTCCGACGGCGGCATCGTCTACGACTACCACATGACGCTGGCCCTGGCCATGGGTGCCGACTTCATGATGCTCGGTCGCTACTTCGCTCGCTTCGACGAGAGCCCCACGCGCCGCGTCAACGTGAACGGCCAGTACATGAAGGAGTACTGGGGCGAGGGCTCAGCGCGTGCCCGCAACTGGCAGCGCTACGATCTGGGCGGCAACAAGAAGGGCCTCTCCTTCGTGGAAGGCGTCGACTCCTATGTTCCGTATGCGGGACCTCTCAAGGAGAACGTCGATAACTCCCTGCTCAAGGTGCGTTCCGCCATGTGCAACTGCGGTGCCGTCACCCTCGCCGACCTGCGCGACAAGGCCAAGATCACGCTCGTCTCATCGACCTCGCTCGTCGAGGGAGGAGCGCACGACGTGCTACTAAAGGATGCCAACCAGCAGGTGAGCGTCAATTTCCGTTCGTAGCGCATTCGTTACATCAAGACGCCTCAGCTGCCACCGAAACCTATAATGGCTCGGTGGCAGCTCCATGAAGAAAGGTTATGACGTGGCAGACGAGACCGAATCCGAGATTCGCGAGGGCGTTCCGACATACGACGCGGAGGCAATCGAGACCAAGTGGCAGGCCCAGTGGGAAGCGGACGAGCTCTACAAGACCGACGAGGATCCGACGAAGCCGAAGAAGTACGTCCTCGAGATGTTCCCGTACCCATCCGGCGACCTGCACATGGGTCACGCGCGCAACTACACCATCGGAGACGCGATGGCCCGTCAGGCGCGCATGAGGGGCTACGACGTGCTGCACCCCATGGGCTTCGACGCCTTCGGGCTGCCAGCCGAGAACGCGGCCATCAAGCACAACACCCAGGCGAGCGTCTGGACGCACAAGAACATCGACCAGGCGGTCAAGACCATGAGGCGCATGGGCTTCTCGTATGACTACGACCGCACGTTCAACACCTGCGACCCCGAGTACTACAGGTGGGGCCAGTGGATGTTCATCAAGATGTGGGAGAAGGGCCTCGCGTATCGTGACACGTCTCCCGTCAACTGGTGCCCGACCTGCCAGACCGTGCTCGCCAACGAGCAGGTCGTGGAGGGTCGCTGCTGGCGCTGTGGTTCCGTTCCCGAGAAGCGCGAGCTCTCGCAGTGGTACCTCAAGATCACCGACTACGCCCAGGAGCTTCTCGACGACCTCGACACGCTCACCGGCTGGCCTGAAAACGTCAAGGCGCAGCAGCGCAACTGGATCGGGCGCTCCGAGGGCGCCGAGATCACGTTCGCGCTTGCGGACGCCGACGGCCTGACCCCCACCGACCGCACGATCACCGTCTTCACCACGCGTGCGGACACGCTCTTCGGCGTGACGTTCTTCCTCCTCCCGCCCGAGAGCCCGCTCGCAGCCGAGCTCGTCGCCGGCACCGAGTACGAGCAGGACTTCAATGAGCTCAAGGCCGCCACGGAGAAGGTCTCGTCCGTCGACCGCCAGGGCTCCGCCCGCGAGAAGCACGGCGTCTTCACGGGACGCTACGTCATCAATCCGATCAACGGCCGACCCGCGCCCATCTGGGTCGCCGACTACGTCCTCATGGACTACGGCACCGGTGCCGTCATGGGCGTGCCCTGCGGCGACCAGCGCGACTTCGACTTCGCCAGGAAGTACGGCCTCGACATCGTCCCGATCATCTGTCAGAGGGACGACCCGCTCTATGCCGAGCTCAGGGAGGAGAGGGACGTTCGCGTCCGGTCGGTCGACTGGGACCATGCCATGGACGCCGAGGGCTACCTCATCCAGTCCGGCGAGTTCACCGGACTCAGGGGCGGCAAGCACTCCGAGGGCGTGGAAGCCATCATCGCATGGCTCCAGGATCACGGCTGCGGTCGCGAGAAGGTCCAGTTCCGTCTCCGTGACTGGCTCATCTCGCGCCAGCGCTACTGGGGCAACCCCATCCCCATGATCCATTGCGACTGCTGCGGCGACGTGCCCGTTCCCGAAGATCAGCTGCCCGTTCTCCTGCCCGACGACCTCAACCTCGGTGCGGGTGACACGCTGGCCGAGTACGCGCCATTCTACGAGACCACCTGTCCGAAGTGCGGAAGGCCTGCGAGGCGCATCACCGATACCATGGACACGTTCACGTGCTCCAGCTGGTACTACCTTCGCTACTGCGATCCGCACAACGATGCGGCGCCCTTCTCGCATGAGGCGGTCGATCGCTGGATGTCGGTGGACAACTACATCGGCGGCATCGAGCATGCCATCCTGCACCTGCTCTACTCGCGCTTCTGGACGAAGGTCCTTCGCGACCTCGGCATGATTGACGTGGACGAGCCCTTTACCAACCTGCTCTGCCAGGGCATGGTCAAGGACGAGAAGGGCGACACGATGTCCAAGTCCAAGGGCAACGTGGTGCCGCCCTCGAGCGTCATCGAGCCGTTTGGCGCCGACACCATGCGTCTCGCCATCCTCTTCGTGGCCCCGCCCGAGAAGGACTTCAACTGGGATCCCGAGGCCGTCGCCGGAGCCAATCGCTTCATCAAGCGCGCGTGGCGCATCGTGTGGCTTCTCGCCCAGACCGCCGACGCCGAGGCGGTCCTCGACCCGTCCTCGCTCGGGAGCGAAGCCGCCGAGCTCAACCGCGTGCTCAACGGCATGGGGATGAGGTGCACGCAGGACTTCGACCGCTCCCAGTTCAACACCGCGATCTCGGCCGTCATGGAGATCACCAACGCCGCGAGCCGGTACGTGAACGGCGTTCCCGCGGATCGTCGCGATGCCGCGCTCTGCTATAGGGTTGCCTATGACATCGTGACCACGCTCGCACCGATCTGCCCGCACTGGGCCGAGGAGCTCTTCCATGAGGCGCTCGGACGCACCGGCTCCGTCTACGACGAGCCGTGGCCCGAGTTTGACCCCGAGCAGGCCAAGGCCGACCAGGTCGAGATCGCCGTCCAGGTCAGGGGCAAGGTCCGTGGCCACGTGATGGTCGCCGCCGATGCCTCCGAAGACGAGGTCGCCGAGGCGGGCAAGGCCGCCATCGCCGACCAGCTGGCGGGCAAGACCATAAAGAAGGTCATCGTCGTGAAGGGCCGTCTCGTCAACGTCGTCGCCGTCTAGCGCGTACGCGTCGAGGCCGCGGTTGGCGCGCTACGCCCGTGGCTTACGGGCGAGCGCGAACCAACCCCCGCACGTGGCCACGAGCATGCAGCAGATGCCAAGCGCGAACACGAGCGGGAAGCCGAGCGACGAGCCGGCGGCGGCGCTCCAGAGCACCGTGGAGAACGTCGACGCGACGGAGCCCGCCATGGAGGTTCGCGCGTAGATGGCGCTCACGTCGCGCGTGCCGAAGACCTCTCTGGGCAGGAGCGGGTTGAGCACGCCCGCCGAGGAGTAGCACACGCCGAAGACGAGCGCACCCACGTAGACCAGCGCGAGCTGCGACGGGAAGAGCCAGAGAAGACCCATCCCCACCACGGCCGCCGCGAGTCCGCAGCCCAGGCCCAGCTTGAGCGAACGGTCATCCACGGCACCGAGCGTGAGCATGCCAAGCGTCTGTCCCGCGAGCGCGACCGAGGTAATGGTGCCCGTCTGGGCGGCCACGGTGGGGATGGTCTCGGCGAGCGACTGCGTGTAGCTGGGAATGAACTGCAGGATCGTCCCGGCGAACATCGCCAGGCCGTTGAATGCCACGAGTCCCCAGAAGGCCTTCGTGCGCACTGCCTGCGCGGCGGTGAGACCAGACGAGTCCGTCGTCCGTGCCTCGCTTTTGGCCACGCCGTAGGGAGCGAGGCCCACCGACTTCGGCGTGGGTTTGATGACGAGGAGCATCGCCGGCACCGTCGCCGCGAGAATGACCACCGCCATGACGAGGTAGCCCGTTCGCCATCCCTCGGCGCCCGAATCGATGATCTGCGCGAGGATCGGGGAGAAGATGATTCCCGAGATGCCCATGCACGAGGTGCAGATTCCCATGAAGAAGCCGACGCGCTCGGCAAACCAGGCGGTGACCAGCTTGGGGATGATGAAGTAGCAGAAGGGGATCACCGACACGCCGAGAAGCGCGCCGCAGAGGTAGAACTGCCAGAGCTCGCTCGAGCGCGACATTCCCAAGAAGGCGCAGGCAACCAGCGTGCCACAGACGGTACCCGTGACGCGGATGTCGATGCGGTCCACCATTCGTCCGAAGAGGGGAAGACCGCAGGTGATCAGCAGGTTGTGGATGGAGAAGTACAGCGTGAAGGCGGTGCGTGAGACTCCCAGCTGCTGACTCACGGGCGTGAAGAAGAGCCCGGAGCATCCATAGATGAGCCCCATCGGGACGTCGACGATGACGATGCATGCCGCGACGATCGCAAACGCGTAGGGAATGCGCCCTCTGGCGGTGGACGTGACCGGGCCTCGGCTCATGGCTCTGCCTCCCTGGGAAAAGGACGAGACGACAGTTTGGCTTGTGAGTATGCAGCATGAGCCGCTGCTGAGTATCAAGCACGATCATGGTAGCGCCTGGTGACGGGATCTGCGCCCCCTCGCGCCCGCGAGTGGTAGCCCCCATGTCGCATGGGGTGCGCCGTGTGGGGTTGTCGTGAAGCGCGGCGCAGGTCTCCACGACCTGAAACTTGACGTGAGCTGGCCGGATGGTATAGTTATCACCGTAGTTGATGCAACGTACTCGTAGGAAGTGGGGTGGAACGTCTCGCCCTGCTTCCTTTCTGTATGTAAGCGAGATGAGCAAAAGGGGAGGGTACATGCCCAAGGACGGTGCCGAGAAGGTCGTCATCGACGCGCTTGAGCCGCTTGCGGTCGAGCACGGGATTGACATCGTCGACGTGGAGATGGTCGGCGCGACCAAGAATCCCACGGTTCGCGTTCGTATCGAGGGCGTCGACGAGACCGCCGCCGCCATCACGCTCGACGAGGTCTCCGAGCAGACCGAGTGGATTTCGGCCGCCATCGACGAGATCGACCCGTTCCCCGGGGCGTTCACGCTCGAGGTGTCGTCGCCTGGCTTGGCGCGCCCCCTGCGCAGGCCTCGCGACTTCGAGCGCTTTGCCGGCGAGGAGGTCTCGCTCAGCACGACTGCCACCGAGGGCCGTCGCAAGTTCTCGGGCAAGCTCCTCGGCATCGACGGGGACGGGGTCGTCAGCATCGACTCCGACGACGAGGGCGAGATTCGCATCCCGCTCGAACAGATAAGGAAGTGCGTCATCAAGCCGAACTTCGACTTCTCGGACAAGACCGGGAAGAGCAACTAGCAGGAAGGAACAGCAGCATGGCATCTGAGATGATGGAGGCGCTCATCGCGCTTTGTCAGGAGAAGCACATCGATGAGCTCTATCTGCTCGACCGGCTCGAGCAGTCGCTCGCCAAGAGCTACGCAGACGTCCTTCACCTTGACTGGGGGGCCCGCGTCACGATCGACCGCACCACCGGCAAGGTGTACGTCTATGAGCTCGTCCCCAAGGACGACTCCTTTGACGACGAGACCGGCGAGTTCACCGAGTTCGACGAGGTCGACGTCACGCCGCCCGATACGAGCCGCATCGCCGCGCAGCATGCCAAGTCAGAGATCAAGCAGCTCGTGCGCAACGCCGCTCGCGTGCAGATCTACGAGGAGTTCTCGGACCGCGTCGGCGACATCATCACCGGCACCGTTCTCCAGACCACGCCCGACTTCACGATCATCAAGATTCGCGAGGGCGTGGAGGCCGAGCTTCCGCACTTTGACCAGCGCCGCTTTCCCGAGGAGCGCAACGAGCGCCCCGCAGGCGAGCGCTACACGCACAACCAACGGCTGAAGGCGATCATCATCGACGTCCGCGACCCCAACAACGTTCAGCCCGTGGTTCGCGGCGAGCGTCAGCGTCCGCCCATCGTCGTCTCGCGCACGCACCCAGACCTCATCCGCAGGCTCTTCGAGCTCGAGGTGCCCGAGGTCTACGACGGCATCGTCGAGATTCGCTCCATCGCTCGCGAGCCCGGCGTGCGCTCCAAGATAGCCGTCTCCAGCTCTGATGACCGTCTCGACCCCGTGGGAGCCTGCGTCGGTCCCAAGGGCAGCCGTGTGCGCACCGTGGTCTCCGAGCTTCGTGGCGAGCGCGTGGACGTGGTCCTCTGGTCCGACGATCCCGCGAAGTGCGTGGCAAGCGCCCTCTCGCCCGCCCGCGTGTCTCGCGTGATCGTGGACCCCGAGAACAACTACGCCACGGTCATCGTGCCCGACGACCAGCTCTCCCTCGCCATCGGCAAGGAGGGGCAGAACGCTCGCCTCGCCGCACGTCTCACCGGGGTCCACATCGACATCAAGAACGAGTCGCTCGCCTCGGGCGTCCTGCGCGACCTGCCCAAGGTTGCCGCCGAGACCGCTGCGGCCGAAGACGACGAGGCGCATCGCTGCGAGTACGTGAGCCCCGCCGGGGTCCCCTGTCGCAACATGGCACGTCCCGGTTCGCGCTACTGTGGCATTCACGAGAAAATGGCCGAGGCGGAGGTCTCGTCCGACCCCGACTCTCTCATCTAGCTCGGGTTCCGCACCCGTTCGTCTCACTCATCGTGGCGCAAGCCCGAACTTCGGAAGGTTGGTTACATGGCAAAGACTCGCGTTCATGACCTTGCCAAGGAATATGGCATGACGAGCAAGGAGATGCTCGATTACCTCGCTGAGATGAAGATTCCGGCCAAGTCGGCGTCTTCCACGCTCGAGGACGCCTACGTCTCCATCGTGCGCAAGAAGCTCAAGCCCCTCCTCGACGCACGCGCGGCCGAGATCGAGGCAACCAAGAGGGCCGAGAAGGAGGCCGTCGCCGAACAGGCGCGCGTCGCCGCCGAGCAGGCCGAGAAAGACCGCATAGAGGCCGAGAGGCGCCGCGAGAAGGAGCGTGCGGAGGAGGAGCGCAAGCGTGCGGTCGCCGAGGCCGCGCGCAAGAAGGCCGAGGAGGAGCGCATCGCCGCCGAGAAGGCGGCCGCCGAGGAGGCTGAGCGCAACCGCGTGAAGGACACCGCACCCAAGGCCACCCAATCCTTCACAAGCCTGCTCGACCAGATTGCTCAGCAGGAGCAGGTCCTGAAGCAGCAGGCGGAAGAGGCCGCCCAGAAGAAGGCGGAGAGCAAGGGCGACCGTCGCCCCGTCGCCAAGCGCGAGGAGGGAGAGTCCCGCCCTGCGAAGAAGCAGCCATCCGCGACGCCCACCTCCCAGCAGCAACAGCAGCAGCCCGCCGCCGACGATTCGGATGGCCGTGCGCGCAAGGGCAAGAAGAGCGCACGACGCGGCGGCGACGAGGAGGATCGCTACAGTCGCATGGCTCGAGAGGCCGAGGTCTACAGCCGAAGCCACGTGCTCGACGAGGCCCGCGAAGCCGTCGAGGAGGCATCGCGCGAATCCACCGGACGCCGCAGGCGCCGTAAGGAGCGTAGGGTCAAGCAGGCCGAGGAGGCAGCCGAGAAGGAGCGCATCGACACCGCCATCGCAAACGACCAGGACCTCTCGCAGCTCGATATGGTCAAGGTCCCGCAGGGCTCCACGGTCCAGCAGCTCGCCGAGCTTCTCGGCGTGCCCGCCAACGACATCATCAAGCGCCTCTTCCTCCTGGGAACCCCGCTCACGCTTACCGAGTCCATGTCGGACGACCTCATCGAGGTCGTCGCCGACGACCTCGACCGCGACGTCAAGATCATGAGCAAGGAGGAGGAGAACTCCTTCAGCTTCTATGACGACGCGAAGGACCTCAAGTCGCGTCCGCCCGTGGTCACCGTCATGGGCCACGTCGACCACGGCAAGACGTCGCTTCTCGACGCCATCCGTCACACCGGCGTCGCCGCGGGCGAGGCCGGCGGCATCACCCAGGCCATCGGTGCCTCGCAGGTCACGATCAACGGTCGTGCGATCACCTTCATCGACACCCCCGGCCACGAGACGTTCACCGCCATGCGCGCCCGTGGTGCCAAGGTCACCGACATCGTCATCCTGATCGTCGCCGCCGACGACGGCGTCATGCCCCAGACCATCGAGTCCATCCATCACGCCAAGGCTGCCAACGTACCCATCATCGTGGCCGTCAACAAGATCGACAAGCCCGGTGCCGACCCCAGCCGCGTCCGCCAGGAGCTCGTCGAGTATGGTGTCATCCCCGAGGAGTGGGGTGGCAAGAACATGTTCGTCGACATCTCCGCAAAGAAGAAGATCGGCATCGACGAGCTGCTCGAGACCGTGCTTCTCGAGGCCGACGTCCTCGAGCTCAAGGCCAATCCCGACACCTTCGCCTCGGGGTACGTGCTCGAGGCCAAGCTCGATCGCGGTCGCGGTTCCGTGGCCACCGTTCTCGTGAACCGCGGTACCCTCCGCGTGGGTGACGCCCTCGTCGCCGGCCTCTCGTACGGACACGTCCGCGCCATGGCCGACCCCAAGGGCAACCCCGTCACCGCAGCGGGTCCCTCGGACGCCGTGGAGATCCTCGGTCTCCAGAACGTTCCCATGGCAGGCGACGAGTTCCGCGTGTTCCAGGATGATCGCGAGGCCCGTGACCTCGCCGACCAGCGTGCCCTCAAGGCCCGCATCGAGGAGCAGAACCGCGTCAAGCACGTCACGCTCGAGAACCTCTTTGCCACGATGGAGGATGCCGAGGTCAAGGAGCTCAACCTCATCATCAAGGCCGACGTGCAGGGTTCCATCGAGGCCCTTCAGGACTCGCTCGACAAGATGGACCAGTCGGAGGTTCGCATCAACACGATTCACTCCGCGGTGGGTGCCATCACCGAGACCGACGTCATCCTCGCAGACGCCTCGAACGCCATCATCATCGGCTTCGGCGTGCGTCCGGAGGCGAAGGCCCGTGTGGCCGCGGAGCGCGACGGCGTGGAGATTCGTAGCTATAGCGTCATCTACAAGGCGATCGAAGAGATCAACGCCGCCCGCATAGGCATGCTCAGGCCCACCGAGCAGGAGATCCAGACGGGTGTCGCCGAGGTCCGCGACACCTTCAAGGTGCCCAAGGTCGGCATCGCCGCCGGCTGCATGGTCTCCGAAGGCGACGTCAGCCGTGACGACCTCGTCCGTCTCGTCCGCGATGGCATCGTGGTCTACGAGGGCAGGATCGCCTCGCTGCGGCGCTTCAAGGATGACGTCAAGAGCGTCAAGGCGGGCTTCGAGTGCGGCATCGGCCTCGAGAACTTCCAGGACATTCACCCTGGCGACCAGATCGAGGCGTATCGCATCGAAGAGGTCGCACGTACGGAGTAGGTGAGAGATGAAGCAGAACCAGTTTTCGCGCAGGACCAACGAGCTCGCTCGCGAGAAGCTCGCAAGCATCCTGCTCTTCGAGATATCCGACCCCGACCTCTCGCTCGTGACGCTCACGGGCGTTGAGGTCTCCGTTGACAAGTCGTTTCTGAGGGCGTACGTGAGCTGCGAGGCCTCTCGCTACGAGGAGGTCTCCGCAGCGCTCGCCCGCGCAAAGGGCCGGATTCGCTCGCTTCTGGGCCATGCCCTCGGCTGGCGCGTCACTCCCGAGATAGCCTTCCAGATCGACACGACCACCGACGAGGCCGAGCGCATCTCGCGCGCCCTCGAGGTGGTGCCTCCCACGCTGGGCGTCGAGAAGGACGAGTTCGGCTACCCAGTGGAGACGGACCAGGAAGACGTGACTGACGAACAGGGGACTGAAGAGTAGTGAGGGTATCCGCCTTCATGGGGCAGTCGGTGAGTTTCGACGAGTTGTCGGAGCTCCTCGAGGAGTCCCGAACGATTGCGATCTGCGCACATACGTCGCCTGACGGCGACGCTATCGGCTCGACGCTTGGCCTCGCCGAGATCATCGAGTCCGCGTGGTCCGACAAGTCGGTCACGTGCCTGCTCGCCGACCCCGGTCCGATTCCACGCGTGTATCGGTTCCTGCCTGGGGTCGAGCGCCTGGTTCACGTGGCCGACTACCACATCGACCCAGACCTCTTCATCTGTGTGGACCTCTCGCATCCGCGTCGGCTCAACGAGGCGCAGGCCGTGCTCAGGCGCTCGCTCAAGGTCGCGGTGTTCGATCACCACCCGGCAGACGATCGGTTCTGGGATGCTGGCGTGGTACGTCCGGACGCTGCCGCCACGGGTGTGATCATCGCCGAGTTCGCCTTCCACGTGGCACACAGCATCTCCGACACCACGGCGCAGAACCTCTTCTGCGCCATAGTCACCGATACCGGTCGCTTCCAGTACCAGAACGCCGACTGCGAGGCGTTCGAGACCGCGAGCGTTCTCGTCGACGCAGGCGCGAGTCCCTCCGAGGTCGCGCTACGCGTCTACCAGAGCGATCGCCTCGCCTACATGCACCTGGAGTCCAAGGTGCTCGGTCGCATCACCACGTTCGAGCATGGCAGGATCGCCTACAGCTATGCCACCACGGCCGACCTCGAGGCCACGGGCGTCTCGGTCGACGAATGCGATGGTCTCATCGACATCGTGCGCTGCGTGGAGGGAAGCGAGGTCGCGCTCTTCCTCAAGGAGGTGCCGGGCGGCGAGGTGCGCGGTAACCTGCGGGCCAAGACCGACCTCGACATCTCGTCCGTGGCACGCGGACTCGGGGGCGGTGGACACAGGGCCGCGGCCGGCTTCACGATCGAGGGAGACATCGACCAGGCGCTCTCCATGACCCTGCCCAAGCTCGTCGCCCTCTTCAAGGATTCCACCGAGGATGGTGCCGCCCTGTGAGGCGAGGCGAGAGCGGTATCAACGCACTCATCGGCATCGACAAGCCCATCGGGATGACGAGCCACGACGTGGTCAACTGCGTGCGCCGAGCCGTCGGCGAGAGGCGTGTGGGGCATGCCGGCACGCTCGACCCGGCGGCGTCTGGCGTTCTGGTCGTGGGAATCGGACAGGGCACGCGTCTCATGGGGCAGCTTGCGGCGGAGCGCAAGTCGTATAGCGCAACCATAGCGTTTGGCCATGAGACCGACACCGATGACGCCGGGGGTCTCGTCACGCGTGCGGAGCCCACGCCGGACCGCGTGGGGGACCGCGCCTACGCCGAGGGCCTTCTCGCCTCGCTCGTGGGCGAGCAGGACCAGGTTCCGCCTGCGTACTCCGCCATATCGGTTGACGGGAGGCGTTCGTACGACCGCGCCCGTGCAGGCGAGGTCGTGTCGCTTCCGGCCCGTCGGGTGGAGATCTTCTCCGCGCGTCTCCTCGAGATCGGCTCCGTGGACGGCGCGCTCTGTTGGAGCTGCGCGTTTACGGTGTCGAAGGGAACCTACATCAGGAGCCTCGCGCGCGACATCGGTCGTGCGTCCGGCGGCGCGGCGCACCTTGGGGCCCTCTGTCGCACTCGCTCGGGCACGGTCGCGCTGTCTTCCTGCGTCGCGCTTCAGGACGTCCGCGGCGCTACCTCGCCGGAGGAGGTCCTCGCGCATGCGCTTGACCCGCTCTCCGCGCTCGGCGCCCCCGCCCGTCGTGCGGATGCCGCCGAGCTTGTCGACGCGTCCTGCGGGCGAAGGATCGCGGCGGGCGTCGTCGCGGCGGACGGCATGGAGCGCGCCCCTCGCCGCGGCGAGCAGGTTGCGCTCGTCTCGGGTGCAAAGCTCTACGGCATCTGGGAGTGCAGGGGAGACCAGCTCGTCTGTGCCGTCAACTTTCCGCAGGGGATCATGGGGGTACGGGGGTGATCGACACGTTCGACGAGGTCTCATATCCGGTTTCTGGAGACGCGGCGCGCGACATCGTTCGCGCCTCGCTGCTCTCTGACGCCCGTCTCGGCGAGCCGGTGCGGTTGCCTGGCGCCCGCGCGTATCTCGCGGACGGCTGCGCGCTTGGTCCCGACCGCGACTTCGTGTGCGTGATCGGTGCCTTCGACGGCCTGCACGTGGGACACCGCACCATCATCGAGTCCGCTCGAAGCGACGCGCACCGGCGCGGCCTGCCCCTGGCGGTCGTGAGCTTTGACCCCGACCCATCCGAGGTGCTCTCGCACCGTCCGCCCCTGCGCCTTCTCTCCGACGCCGACCGCGTGCGCTCCCTCGCGCTCACGGGGGCGGATGCCATAATCATCTTCGACTTCACGTGGGAGTTCTCGCGCAACTCCTACGTCGACTTTCTCGATGGCATGCTCGGAGCCGTCGTGCGTCCCGTCGCCATCCACGTGGGGTCCGACTTCACCTTTGGCGCCGATGGCGCGGGCACTCCCGAAGACATCGCCGAGCTCGGTCGCATGCGCGGCTTTGATGCCTACGGCCATGACCTGATCGGCTGGGAGGGCGCTCCCGTCTCATCGACGCGCATTCGCCGCCTCCTCATGGACGGCGATCCCGAGAATGCGGCGCGCCTGCTTCGCCGTCATCACTTCGTGCGCGGAACGGTGGAGCATGGTCGCGGAGAGGGTACCGGCCTTGGCTTCCCGACGGCGAACATCGCGCTTGACCCAAGGGACTGCATCCCCGCCGATGGCGTCTATGCCTGCTACCTCGTTGACGCCGACGCGGCCTGGCCCGCCGCTGTCAACGTCGGCATCCCCAGGAGCTTTCAGGTGGAACCCCATGCCATGCTCGAGGCCAACCTCATCGGCTTCTCGGGCGATCTCTACGGCAACGATGCGGAGGTCGTTTTCGTGCGATACCTTCGTCCACCCCAGAAGTTTGGGTCGCGCGACGCGTTGACGTCCGCCGTGCTTGCTAACATTGAGTGGACGAGGAAGAACCTCGGCAACTTGGGCGCGGGGGGCATACGTTGATAAGCGATGAGGACAAGGAGAGGGTGCGCCAGGCGACGGACATCGTCACCTTGGTGGGCGAGACCGTCGAGCTGCGGCAGCGAGGCCGTGAGTTCTGGGGCTGCTGTCCCTTCCACGGCGAGAAGACCCCGTCGTTCAAGGTCAACCCCGATACGGGCCTCTGGCACTGCTTTGGCTGCGGCGAGGGCGGCGACGTCTTCTCCTACGTCATGAAGCGTGACAACCTCGAGTTTCCCGACGCCATACGTGCGCTGGCCGAGCGCGCGGGCATCGAGCTCGCCGAGGAGCAGGGCGCGAACCGGGGACCAAAGAAGAACCGCCTGCTCGACTGCCTCGCCGAGGCCGAGTCGTTCTATGCCACCACACTCATGCGCAGCAGGGGAGAGGACGCCCAGGCGGCCAGGAGCTACTTCGCTGGCCGGGGCTTCGGCTCTGACGTCTGTAGGCGATGGAGCCTCGGCTATGCGCCGGGTCGCGGTGCCCTCGTGGCGCACCTTCGCGAGAAGGGCTTCTCGGCGCAGGAGATGTATGCCTGCGACCTGGCCATGGAGCGCAACGGTCGTCCCACGGACCGCTTCTTCGAGCGCGTGATGTTTCCCATTCACGATGAGCGTGGGTGCACCATCGCCTTCGGCGGTCGTGTGCTCACCAAGGGCAAGCCGGTCAACACCGGCAAGTACGTCAACACGCGCGACACGGTCACCTTCAACAAGAGAAAGCACCTCTTTGCCTACGACCGGGCCAAGGAGACCATGGTCTCCACGGGCGTCGCGGTCATCTGCGAGGGATACACCGACGTCATCGCCATGCACGAGAACGGCTACACCAACGCGGTGGCCGCCCTCGGGACGGCGTTCACGGCAGATCACATCAAGCTCATGGAGCGCCAGCGCGTCTCGAAGATCGTCTGCATGTTCGACGGAGACGCGGCCGGCCAACGCGCCGCGGAGCGTGCGATCCAGTTCATTGACAAGACATCGGCGGCGCTCGTGTGCGTGGTCCTGCCCGACGGCCAGGACCCGATGGAGTTTCTCGCCACCCATAGACCCTCCGAGCTGCAGGCCTACCTTGACAATGCCCAGCCGCTCATGGACTTCGTCTTTGAGAAGCGCCTCGCCGGCGCGGACCTGTCGGTTCCCGGCAGGCGCGTGAAGGCGCTTGACGAGATGGCGCAGGTGCTCGCGCCGCTCAAGCATTCCGTGGTGCTCGACGCCTACGCCACACGCCTCGCCGACGCGCTCGGCATGGATCCCGAGAAGACCAAGCGCATCATCCGGGAGAAGCCCGTGACGGACCCGTCACGTGAGGCGACGCGCCCGCAGGGACGGCAGGCCACCCGTCAGACCGAGCGTTCCCGCGACGAGCGGCCCGTTGCCATGCGCGAGTCCGCAGGCTACGAGGATGCCCCCGACGACTACGTGCCTGACTATTCCGATGCCGCCCCCTCGCATCCGCTGCTCGTGGCGCTCTCTGCCGACGAGCGCATGCAGGTGACCTCCGAGCGAGAGCTCCTGGCGCTTCTTGCCGCCTCGCCAGGCTCCGTGAGGCCCTTCGCCGATCGCATCGCCACGTTCTCCTGGACCGACGCGCGTCACGAGTCGATGGCGTGGGCCATGCTCGCCACGCCGGAGGGCGCGAGCCCCGCCGACGTGGTCGCCGCCGCCGTGGCCGTGGAGCCGGACGCCACGCGGATTCTCTCATCGGGTCGCGTGGCCTCTGAGGAGGAGCTCGACGCCGAGGCAAAGGCCCGGCTCCTCGTGGATACCGTGGAGCTCTACTCGAGTCGACGTCGCATTCGCGAGATCAAGTTTCGACTACGCGCCGGATCGGCCTCTATACCAGATTCCGAGACGGAGAGCTTGTTCAAAGAGGCGACTGCGCTGCAGAGGCGGGTGAACGAGCTGATAAAATGCCTTTCTGCGGTTCAAAGGCAGTAGATTTGGGTATCACTCCAAAAGTTAGAACGTCGAAGGGACATACGTGACATCTAAGAAGACGAAGGACATCAAGCTTTCCGACGAGCTCAGCAAGGTTGTCGACGGGCTGGTGGCCACCGCCAAGGGCGGCAACGTGAGCGAGGATGACATCCAGGTTGCCATCCGTGACCTCGACGTGGACGGTGATGAGCTCTCCGATCTCTACGACGGCATCCGCGCCAAGGGAATCGAGGTCACCACCTCGGGTGATGCCGAGGTTCCCACCACGGGCGTGGATGACTTCAGCGTGGGTGACGGCGATTTCGACGACGATGACTTCTCGTCCAACGACGACGAGGAAGAGAACGAGGACGAGGACGAGGAATCAGAGGCCGTGAACGAGGCCAAGGAGGTCAAGGAGGCTCTCCGCTCCGTCCCCAAGGCCAAGACGACCAAGCCCAAGCGTTCGTCTCGCGCCCGCGCGCGTCGACAGGACACATCGACGGTCATGCTTACCGGCGACCCGGTCCGCATGTACCTCAAGGAGATAGGCAAGGTCGACCTTCTCACCGCTGACGAGGAAGTCCATCTCGCCATGAAGATCGAGGCGGGCACCGATGCGGGCGACAAGCTCGAGGCCGCCGAGAACGGCGATGTCGAGCTTACGCGTGCCGAGATGCGTCGACTCATGCGCATAGAGCAGGTGGGCCTCGACGCCAAGCAGCAGCTCATCTCCGCGAACCTTCGCCTGGTCGTATCCATCGCCAAGCGTTACGTGGGTCGTGGCATGCTCTTCCTCGACCTTATCCAGGAGGGAAACCTCGGTCTCATCCGTGCCGTGGAGAAGTTCGACTATACCAAGGGCTTCAAGTTCTCGACATATGCCACCTGGTGGATTCGCCAGGCCATCACCCGCGCCATCGCCGACCAGGCACGTACCATTCGCATACCCGTGCATATGGTCGAGACCATCAACAAGCTCATCCGCGTGCAGAGGCAGCTTCTGCAGGACCTCGGTCGCGACCCCACGCCCGAGGAGATTGCCGACGAGATGGGCATCTCCGCCGAGCGCGTGCGCGAGATTCAGAAGATCAGCCAGGAGCCGGTTTCCCTCGAGACGCCTATCGGCGAGGAGGAGGACTCCCAGCTGGGTGACTTCATCGAGGATTCGACTGCCGTCGCACCACCTGACGCCGCATCCGAAAGCATGCTTCGCGAGCAGCTTGACAGCGTGCTCGATGGGCTCGCGGAGCGCGAGCGCAAGGTCATCAAGTTCCGCTTTGGTCTCGAGGACGGTCATCCGCGCACGCTCGAAGAGGTCGGTCGTGAGTTTGGCGTAACGCGTGAGCGCATTCGTCAGATCGAGAGCAAGACGCTCGCCAAACTTCGTCACCCCTCGCGTTCTGCGTCTCTCAAGGACTACATCTAAGGAAGGGAAAAGAGCAAAGTTCTCGCTTGCATGGGAACGATGTATCTGTATACTCTTTCTTTGCGTCGAAGCACATTCCCCGGTGGCGCAGTGGTAGCGCAGCTGACTGTTAATCAGCGTGTCGCAGGTTCGAATCCTGCCCGGGGAGCCATGAATTAGCAGGTCAGAGCATTTATGCTCTGACCTTTTTTTATGATACTATCCAATGGGGGCGCCGGCTCATCCCTTGCGTGTCAAATACGCCTAGGAGATGTCGACCGCACGACCCATGCCTTCTCCTGGGTAACGGAGACAGTCAATTAGAGATTCCTCTTTTCCCACGATGGCATTGTTCCAAGCGTCTCGACCCCCGCGGTCCTTTCTCCAGTCGCGAGGTCATTTTGACGCCCAGCAAGCCCGTCCCTCTCATCACGCAACCCACGGCGGCAGGGCCACCTGCAGAAAAACGGGCCGAATGGACGAGTTTCTAGAGGACCTTGCGCGAATCGCTCCAGTTGTCCCAAAAAACCCTGTTGAACCGAGGCCCCGAGGCTCCTGCTGGATTGCACCTAGGACGGACTCGTCCATTCGGCCCATTTTTCTGCAGGTCTTCGCTTGGCTCGCGGACGGACTGATTCTCACGATGCAGGAGGCGCATTTTTCCGGAGCGCGAATCACCCTTCATGGACGGTAAGGGAAATCGCGGGAAAGCACCTCAGAACAGAGCTCCGGCGCCTGCATTCCGTGGCACCAACCCCTCTGATGTTTGTATGAGAAACGGCTCTCCGTGGTAGGATTGCTAAATGACCTAACCCGACGGTCGAATGTCGACGGTCGCATCCAGGAGGAATCTTGAACCAGGACAGTGGTGTCAAGGAGATGGTCGCGTCCGACGGTGTCGTGGGCGCCCACTCTGGCAACAGGCTTGCCAAAGACCGCTTCATTCTCCAGCAGCTCGTGTCGAAGGACTTCAAGCTCAAGTATCGGCGTTCGTTTCTCGGCGTGCTCTGGAGCGTTCTCAACCCGCTCCTCATGATGATCATCATGAGCTTCGTGTTCTCATACATGTTCAAGTCAACCGTCGAGAACTACCCCCTCTACCTTATCGTGGGCAACGTCACGTTCACGCTCATGAATGACGCCACTAACGGCGGTCTCGGCTCCATCATCGGCGCGGCATCGCTGCTCAAGAAGGTCAAGGTCGATCGCTGGGTCTTCCCTGTGCAGAAGGTCCTCTCCGCCGTGGTCAACTTCGCGTTCTCGCTCATTGCCGTTGTCGTGGTCATGCTCTGGTTCCGCGTCGTTCCCACCTGGCATATTCTCTGGATGTTCGTGGGACTTATTCTCCTCATGGTCTTCTGCATCGGCATCTCGCTCCTCATCGGCGCCCTCGCCGTGTTCTTCCGCGACATGATGCACCTCTGGGGCGTCCTGATTACGGCATGGACCTATCTCACACCCATCTTCTGGGACCTCTCCCTCCTCACCTCGAACCCTTCCGTCCCGCACTATGTCATCTGGGTCGTCAAGGCCAATCCCATGTATAACTACCTCGATATCATGCGTAGCGCCATCGTCTACCAGACCTCGCCCTCGGCTACGGTGCTCATCATCGCCGCCGTCTCTGCGGTCGTCTCCCTCATTCTCGGTCTCATCGTGTTTCGCAGGACCGAGCACAAATTTATCTTGTACATCTAGAAGGATGACTCATGCCTGATACCGCCATCGAGAGCTCCGAGTACGTCATCGAGGTCAACGACGTCTCGATGATCTTCAACATCGCGAGCGAACAGCTCAACAACCTCAAGGAGTACTTCATCGCGATCATGCGCCACGAGCTCCACTTCAAGGAGTTCCGCGCGCTCAACCACATCGGCTTCAAGGTGCGCAAGGGCGAGGTCGTAGGTCTCGTGGGTACCAACGGCTCCGGGAAGTCGACCATGCTCAAGTGCATCGCGGGCGTCCTCGAGCCAAGCGAGGGCACGTGCATAGTGCGCGGCAACATCGCACCCCTCATCGAGCTGGGCGCCGGCTTCGACCCCGAGCTCACCGCCATGGAGAACATCTACCTCAACGGTGCGCTCATCGGCTACTCCAAGACCTTCATCGATGCCCACATCCAGGACATCATCGACTTCGCCGAGCTCGAGGGCTTCATGGAGATGCCGCTCAAGAACTACTCCTCGGGCATGGTGGCACGCATTGCCTTTGCCATCGCCACCGTTGCCAAGCCCGACGTGCTCATCGTTGACGAGACCCTCTCGGTGGGTGACGTCTTCTTCCAGAACAAGTGCGAGGCGCGCATTCGCTCGTTCATCGAATCCGGCGACGTCACGGTGCTCTTCGTGAGCCACTCCATCGAGCAGGTGGAGCGCATCTGCCAGCGTGCGGTGTGGATCGAGAAGGGCGAGCAGCGCATGGACGGCCCCGTAGACGAGGTGTGCGAGGCGTATAGGGATCAGTTCGACTAGCTTTGTGCTCTTCGTGACTCGACGAATGACCTTGTTCTCCGTCCGCGTTCGTCGTAAAGTGAGACCCGACCTTTAAGCGCGGTACGAGATGCCCGCAAGGCTCGAGCCCAGGCTCGCATATATGGCCTTCCTCCAGGTGTCTTGTGCCGTCGCCAGACGGGCAGGGCATTTTTTTGGAAGGAGCGACATGGACCAGCCAAATCCCAAGGCAATCATCATGGACGCGCAGGCGATGGACAGAGCCATCACCCGCATCGCCCACGAGGTGATCGAACACAACGAGGGTGCCGACGGCATCGCCATCGTCGGCATCATACGCAGGGGGGAGTCCCTCGCCAACAGGCTCGCCGATGCCATCGAGAAGATCGAGGGCGTCCGCCCCCAGATCGGTTCGCTCGACATCAGCTTCTACAGGGACGACGTGATGCGTACGATCTCACCCGTGCTCCACGGCTCGTACGTTCCCTTCGACATCGACGATACCAACATCATCCTCGTGGATGACGTCCTCTACACCGGCCGCACGGTCCGCTCGGCGCTTGACGCGCTCATGGACTACGGTCGCCCCAAGAGCGTACAGCTCGCCGTCATGGTCGATCGCGGCCATCGCGAGCTGCCCATCAGGGCCGACTTCGTGGGCAAGAACGTCCCCTCGTCCCACGAGGAGGACGTGCGCGTGTGCATCCAGCCGCTCGACGACCACGACGCCGTCGAGATCTGGAGTCTCGAGACCGAGAAGAACGCCGGAGGTGCCAACTGATGCTCTCTGTAAAAAACCTCATCGACACGAACAGCCTGACCGCCGATGACATCAACCAGATTCTCGACACCGCGTCATCGTTCGAGTCGATCAACAACGGCCGGACCATCAAAAAGGTCCCGGCGCTGCGCGGCCGCACGATCGTGAACCTCTTCCTCGAGCCTTCCACCCGCACCAAGAGCTCGTTCGAGCTCGCCGAGAAGCGCCTCTCCGCCGACAGCCTCTCCATGGGCGGTTCCACGAGCTCCGTCGTGAAGGGGGAGAGCCTCGCGGATACGATCCAGACGATCGACGCCATGAACGTCGACATGTTCGTCTGCCGCGCCCGCCTGGCGGGCACTCCGCAGAAGATCACCGAGAACACCGATGCGGTCGTGATCAACGCCGGCGACGGCAAGCATCAGCATCCCACGCAGGCGATGCTCGACCTCTACACCATCCGCAAGAGCTTCGGGCACCTCGATGGCCTGAAGGTGGCCATCGTGGGCGACCTCGCCCATAGTCGCGTGTGCGGTTCGCTCGCGCCCGCACTCAGAACCATGGGCGCCGACGTCACGCTCGTCGCGCCTCCCACCTTCCAGGTGGACGATCCCGACTGGTTTGGCTGCCCGCAGACCTCGAGCCTCGACGAGGTCATCGAGGACATGGACGTCGTCTACATGCTTCGTGTCCAGCTCGAGCGCATGGAGGGTGCCGCCATTCCGTCTCGTCGCGAGTACAACCGCCTCTACGGGCTTGACATGAACCGCGTCAACCGCATGAAGGACGACGCGATCATCTGCCACCCGGGGCCCATGAACCGTGGCATGGAGATCAACGCGGACGTGGCCGACTGCGCCCGCTCAAGGATTCTAGACCAGGTCAACGCCGGCGTCCTCACGCGCATGGCCGAGATGTACCTTCTGCTGGGAGGAGAGAACAATGGCGTTTCTGCTTAGGGGTGCCCATGTCGTCGATCCGCAGGTGGGTCTTGACGACGTCCGTGACGTGCTTCTCGATGGCGAGGTCATCGTCGAGGTCGGCGTGGATCTTGAGTCGCCCGCAGACGCCGAGGTGATCGACGCCTCGGGGAAGTATCTCGTTCCCGGTCTCGTGGACATGCACGTGCACTTCCGCGACCCCGGCTTCGAATACAAGGAGACCATCGAGACGGGCAGTCGCGCCGCCGCGCACGGCGGGTTCACCGACGTCGCCACGATGCCAAACACCGACCCCGTGGCTGACACCGGCGCCGAGATCCGATACCAGATCGATCACGGGCGGAGTGCCGGCATGGTGCACGTGCGCCCGATCGGCGCGCTCACGCGCGGCGAGAGGGGCGAGGTGCTCGCTGAGATCGGTGACATGGTCATGGAGGGTGCGTGCGCCTTCTCCGATGACGGCCACGGCGTGCAGGGCGCCGGCATGATGCGTACCTGCATGGAGTACGTCTCCCAGTTCGATCGGGCAGCCATCGCACACTGCGAGGTCGAATCGCTTACCGCGAGCGGCGTCATCAATGAGGGCCGCGCGAGCACGCGGCTGGGCATGTTTGGCTGGCCGGCGCTCGGCGAGGAGCTCGAGATCTATCGTGACATCGAGCTCTGCCGCATCACGGGCTGCCCGCTGCACATTGCCCACATCTCCACCGCAAAGGGTCTCGACCTCGTCCGCAAGGCCAAGGCCGAGGGGCTGCCGGTGACCTGCGAGGTCACCCCGCACCACCTCTTCCTGAACGAGGACGACATCACCGACGAGTACAACACCGACCTCAAGATGAACCCGCCCCTGCGCCTTCCCTCTGACATGAGGGCCCTGCAGGAGGGTGTTCTCGATGGGTCCATCGACTGCATCGTCACCGACCACGCCCCGCACGCCCTCCACGAGAAGGACTGCGAGTGGGAGGTCGCCTTCTTTGGCACCGTGGGTCTCGAGACGTCGCTGCCGCTCATGCTCACTAATTTCGTGCTTCCCCAGAAGGTGGACTGGAGCCGTCTCGTGCGGGTCATGGCCATCAACCCCCGCTCGGTACTCCGCCTTGACCCCGTCAGGGTCGAGGCCGGTTCGGTGGCAGACCTCACCCTCATCGATCCCTCGGCGCAGGTCGACGTCACCCCCGAGTATCTTCAGGGCAAGGCGAAGAACTCCGCCTTCCTCGGCGCTCACCTCACCGGCGCCGCGACCGATACCTTCGTTGGCGGCTGCCACGTGCTCGTCAATGGTGCCGTCGCCTAGCGACGTCGCCTAAGGAGGGCATTGATGGTACTCAGGGGAGCCGCACACCTCTACCCGTTTGACGTCGTGTCGAACGAGCGGGTGGCTGACGACATCTACAAGGTGGTGATTCACGCGCGAGGCATGGCCTCGGAGCTCGAGCCGGGACAGTTCCTGAACCTTGCCGTGCCTGGGGACCCCTCGCAGATCCTGCGCATCCCGCTCTCGTTCTCGCGTGCCAATCGCGACGACGATACGGTCGAGATCGAATACGCCGTGGTGGGTGACGGCACGCGTCGCCTCTCCACCCTGGCGCCCGGCGCTACGTCCACGGCGGTGGCCCCCTGCGGCCATCCCTGGCGCACGCATGGCCGCCAAGGGAGGGCGGTGCTTGTCGCGGGTGGCATCGGCATCACTCCCGTCGTCGCCTGCGCGCGCTCTCTTTGCGCGGAGCGCACCGGCTTCGATGCGATCGTGGGGACCCAGACGGCGAGCAGGCTCTGGGGCACGGACGAGCTTCGCTCCCTCGGTGCCGGCGAGGTCATGGTGACCACCGACGACGGAACTGCGGGCATGAGGGGCTTTTCCACCCAGGCGCTCTCCCTTCTGCTCGCGAAGGGGGAGTACGCGACGATCTATACCTGTGGTCCCGAGGTCATGATGCGTGGGGTCGCCGCCATCGCCCGCGAGGCCGGCATCGACTGTCAGGTCTCCATGGAGCGCATGATGTCGTGCGCCTTCGGTGCCTGCGGCACCTGCAACGTGGCCATGCGGGCAGGCGGCTATGCCTCCGCCTGCATGGACGGTCCGGTCTTCGACGCCGAGGAGGTGGCATGGTGAGCAGGGCGAGCATGGCCGTCAACCTCGGCGGCGTGAGGATGAAAAACCCCGTCAACACCGCGTCCGGCACCTTTGGCTTTGGCTGGCAGTTCGAGGGGTTCTACGACGTCTCTCAGCTCGGTGCCATCACCACCAAGGGGACCTCGGCGGTGCCCTGGGACGGCAACCCCGCGCCGCGCCTCTGCGAGGTCACCTCGGGAATAATGAATTCGGTCGGCCTCGCCAACCCGGGCGTCCGCGGACTTCTCGCCACGTGCGGGGAGTACTTCCGCCAGCTCGAGGAGGGCGACTGTCGCGTGATCATGCAGGCGGTCGGCCACTCCGCGCGTGAGTTCGCGCAGGCCGTCGAGCTCATCGAGGAGTTCGCGCCCTTTGCGAGCGCCATCGAGATAAACGTCAGCTGCCCCAACATCGCCAGGGGAGGCAAGCTCGTGGGTGGCACCCCCGAGGACGCAGCGGAGATCGTGAGGAACGTGCGGCCTCTTACCAGGCGACCATTGCTCGTGAAGATGGCTCCCGTCCGCGTCCCCGAGATCGCCCGAGCGCTCGAGGCGGAGGGAGCCGACGCCCTCTCGCTCATAAACACCATCAACGGCATGTCGCTTGACGTGCACTCAAGGAGGAGCCGTCTCTCCAAGCCCACCGGCGGCGTCTCTGGCCCCGCCATTCACGCCATCGCGGTGCGCATGGTATGGGAGGCCGCCAATGCCGTGAGCATCCCCATTAACGGGATTGGCGGCATCGCGACCTGGGAGGATGCCGCCGAGATGATTCTCGCGGGCGCGACGGCCGTCACGGTGGGTACGGCAAACCTCGTGAATCCCACGGCGTCGCTCGACGTTGCGCGCGGTCTCGAGGGATGGGTGCAGGAGCAGGGCGTCTCTGACATAAACGAGCTGGTAGGAGCTGTGGAATGCTAACTGAGAACGAAGCCCGCAACGCAATCATCGTTGCGCTCGACTGCGACCGCACCCGCGCGAACGAGATCGCGCGGGTGCTCGAGGGCAGGGCGAGGTGGATGAAGGTGGGCATGACCCTCTTCTTCCGCGAGGGTCCGGACGTGGTCCGTGAGATGCGAGACCGCGGGTTCAAGGTCTTTCTCGACCTCAAGGTCTTTGACATCCCGTTTCAGGTGCATGGGGCCGTGAAGTCCGCGTCCCTCTCCGGTGCGGACATCCTCTCCATCCACGGGCTGGGCTCTTCCGCCATGATCGCCGAGGCCCGGGCCGGCGCCGAGGAGGCGGCCGCCGAGACGGGTCGCGACAGAACGAGGCTGGTGGCCATCTCCGTGCTCACGAGCATGGACCAGGACTCCCTCACCGAGATCGGCATCGACCTGCCCGTGAGAGACGAGGTGGCTCGCCTTGCGAGTCTCTCCACCGGCGCCGGCGCCGACGGCATCGTGTGCTCGCCCCAGGAGGCGGCCGAGATGCGCGCTCTTCTCGGGCCCGATGCGCTCATCGTCACGCCGGGCGTTCGCCCGTCTGGCGCCGCCGTGGGCGATCAGAGGCGCGTGGCCACGCCTGCGGCCGCCATCAAGGCGGGGGCCTCGAAGATCGTGGTGGGGCGCCCTGTCACGGCTGCCGATGACGTTGTCGCCGCATACGAATCGATCGTCGCCGAACTCTGCGTTTGCTAGATCATCCTAACAACCATATGGGCTCCACAACTTGAACTTATACTTAACGGATTGTGTGCTTGACGTGTCACGAAAATGATGTCTTTCGAATAAAGACTTGTAAAAGTGCAGGTTAATTGGCACACTATTTCAGTGCGTTTTGTTTCTGGCAGTGGCCTGCCATTGCCGGAATGTAATCGTGAGAACGATGTTTGGAGGAACAATGGCTCTACCTCAGCTTACTGATGAGCAGCGCAAGGAAGCCCTCGCAAAGGCCGCTGACGCTCGTCATGCTCGCGCCGTGCTCCGCGAGAAGATCAAGAGCGGCAAGATTTCCCTTCAGGAGGTCTTGGATTCCGATGACCCCATCGCCAGCCGCATGAAGGTCTCCGCCCTCATCGAGTCACTTCCTGGCTACGGTAAGGCCAAGGCCACCAAGATCATGGACGAGCTCGGCATCTCCGCCACCCGCCGCGTCAAGGGTCTCGGTGCTCGCCAGCGCGAGCAGCTCATCGAGGTGCTCTCCAAGTAGTGGCACGCTCCGCAAGACTTTTCGTGGTTTCTGGGCCGTCAGGCGTGGGCAAGGGAACGCTGGTCGCGCGTTTGCGCGAGTGGCGACCGAGCTTGGGTCTGACGGTTTCTGCGACTACAAGGCCCCCCCGCGAGGGAGAGGTGGACGGGGTCTCCTATTACTTCATGAATGACTTCGAGTTTGCGCGTCGCATCGAGAACGGCGAGTTTCTTGAGTGGGCGAACGTTCACGGCCATCGCTATGGCACGCTCAGATCCGAGGCCGAGCGGCTCATGGCCCAGGGCGCTTCGGTCGTTCTTGAGATTGACGTGCAGGGCGGACTCAACGTCCGTGCGGTCTATCCCGAGGTGGTCCTCGTCTTCATCGAGCCGCCTTCCATGGAAGAGCTCGAGAGACGCCTGCGTGGACGTGGCACCGAGGACGAGTCCTCCATCGAGTTGCGTCTTGCCAACGCGAGCCATGAGATGGACCTGGCGAGCCTCTATGACGTGCGAATCGTCAATGACGACCTCGAGCGCGCCACCGAGGAGCTTGCTGCAACGATTGACCTTTACGAGATGGACGGAGGTCCTACCAAAGATGTCAGTGACCAAGCCTGAGATTGACACCCTACTCAACAAGACCGAGAACAACCCATTCCTCCTGTGCACCGTCGCCTCGAAGCGCGCCTGCGACATCAACAACATGCTTCGCGGCCAGCACCTGCGCGTTACGGCCATCCAGCCGCTCGACGACATCACCGTCGCCATCTCCGGCAAGGACACCGTGTCCATCGCCATGCAGGAGATTGCCGACGATACCCTCGGCTTTGTCAAGGAGGACTTCGACAACGAGCTCAAGGGCGCCAACAAGGGCATCCTCTAGACGTATGGTGGAAAGACTCTGTCTGGTTCACTACCACGAGATAGGCCTCAAGGGGAAGAATCGCTCCACCTTCGAGAACCAGCTCGTCACGAACCTCCATCGTGCCCTTCGGGCCCATCCCGTCGCGAACATCGCACGTATCTCCGGGTATGTGACCGTCGAGGCCAAGGACGGGCGGGCGACGCGCGAGATGGCGGACGCCATAGCCCGCGTTCCTGGCGTGGCTCGCGTCTCGCTTGCCTACAAGTGCAGCCTCGACGAGCAGGAGTACGTCTCCGCCGCCATCGCCGCCCTCGGCGAATACGGCGAGTTCTCGTCGTTCAAGGTGCATGCGCGCCGGTCGTCCACGACCTATCCCAGGCACACCATCGAGATGAACCAACTCGTCGGCACGGCTCTCTGCGAGGCCTTTCCTGACAAGAAGGTCGACGTCCACACGCCTGACGCCACGGTCGTGGTGCATGTCGTGCAGGGCAGCACCTACGTCTACGCGGCTTCCGAGGTGGGCGTCGGCGGACTTCCCGTGGGAACGGCGGGCAAGGTCGTCACGCTCCTGTCAAGCGGGTTCGACTCGCCGGTGGCCACGTGGATGGTCGGCCGTCGTGGTGCCACCTGCATTCCCGTGCATTTCTCGGGGCGTCCCATGACGTCCGACACGAGCGAGTGGCTCTGCCAGGACATCGTTGATGCGCTCGCTCCGTCTGGCATCGTGGGGAGGCTCTATGTCGTGCCCTTCGGCGCCCGCCAGCGCGAGATCTCACTTGCCGTGCCGCAGAGCCTACGCATCATCATGTACCGCAGGGTCATGTTTCGCGTGTCCGAAAGGATCGCGCGACTCGAGGGCGCCAAGGCCATCGTTACCGGCGAGTCGCTCGGACAGGTCGCCTCTCAGACCCTCGACAATATCGCGGCCGTCAACGAGGTTGTTGACCTGCCCGTTCTTCGTCCGCTCATCGGATCTGACAAGCAGGAGATCATTCGCCGCGCGCAGGCGATAGGCACCTACGACATCTCGTGCCAGACCGCCCCCGACTGCTGCACGCTCTTCATGCCGCGTCGTCCCGAGACCCACGCCCGCATCCGCGAGGTGCACGAGGCCTGGGAGACCTTCGACCACGAGGGCATGATTGACGACCTGGTGGCTGGCGCGGAGTACAGGGACTTCTCCCAGTGCTCGTCGTACAAGCCGCCCCGTCAGCTCGCTGCGCGACATGCGCAGCTCGCGCCTGCGGATAACATCGTTACTGAGTAAGTGGGTCACATATCGCCGAGCAGGGAAAACGACCAGTTTGGTCAGAACCCTGTCAGATATCCGGAAGGTTCTCGTCGGACTTTCCGGACTTTTTTATGGCTGTGGCACTTCGGCGGAGCACCATATTCTCCGAGGTGATCGCATGGCACAGGCAAAGAGGGGCGTAAGGGCTCGGACGAGAGGACTCTGGCGACGTTTCGGCGTGAGCGGCCGAGCCTGGGTCGCGCTTGCGTGCGCCGTGACGGTGGCGATGGTCGCCTCCGTGGCGGGGCTGCGTCTCGCGCAGGGCGACGAGTTTACCGTGGAGCGCGGAGAGGCAACGACCACGTCCGTCGCAGAGGAGGTCGACGCCTCACCGCCCGAGGACGAGAAGACGGTCGTCGTGCACGTGGACGGCGCAGTCGCGAACCCCGGCGTGTACGAGCTCTCCGGCGCGAGCGTGCGCGTCAACGATGCCGTGCTCGCCGCGGGCGGTCTCGCGGAGGGCGCGGACACCTCGACGATCAATCTCGCATCTCTCGTGGAGGACGGCTCGAAGATTCACGTGCCCACGGCAGAGGAGCTCGTCTCGACGACGAGTGCCGACGCGGACGTCGCGTCCGGCGAGGTGACGGGCTCGTCGGGGGCGGCATCCGGCGGGCTCGTGAACATCAACACGGCCACGGCCGAGCAGCTCCAGTCGTTGCCTGGCGTGGGCGAGGCGACGGCCGCTGCGATCATCCAGGACCGTGGGCAGAACGGGCCCTTCTCGAGCTGCGAGGACCTCATGAGGGTCTCCGGGATCGGCGAAAAGAAGTATGCCAAGGTGGAGGCGCTCATCTGTGTCTGACCTCGTGAGAAAGCCGCCACGGCCGACCATTCCCGTATCGCTCTACGTGCTCCTGGCCATCATCGCCGCCGAGCGACTCGTCCTGTGCGCGAACCCAGGTCCTGTCGCCGTCATATGTCTCGTGGCGTGTGTCGGTGCGGCATGCCTTGCCGTCGCCGTCGCGCTCGCGAGAGGCGGCCATGGCGAGGCGACGCCCACCTTGGGGGCCGTGTGGGTTGGAGCCGCCGCCTCCGCGCTGCTCGCCGTCGTCGTGTGCACGCGTGGTGCGGAGCTCGAGGGGTCTTTCGCGGGCGCACCCGTCTCGTCGTTCTCCTTCGAGGTCGACGGCGAGATGAGCGAGGGGAGTGACGGATGGCGCGGTCGCGCGGTCGTGAGGCGTGGGGATGCATGCGAGGGGTCGGTATGGCTTCTGTCGGCAGACTCGCTCGAGACGGGGACCATTCTCACCTGCGTGGGGAGGTATGTGCCCAACGCCGACGACGAGTGGGGGGTCTCGTCTCGCATGCAGGGCCTGTGGGGCACGGTGCGCGTGATGCGGGTCTCGTCGTCAGAGCCACGTGGAGGCCCTCTGGGGGCTCTCGACGGGTGGCGTGGGCTCGTGCTTCGATCGTTTGATCCGGACTCCTCAGAGGCCCGCGCCGTTCTTGCGGGCTGCATCTGCGGCTCGCGTGCCGCGATACGCGCCGATGGTCTCGACGACGTGTTCGCGGCCTGCGGGCTCTCGCATCTGGTGGCGGTCTCGGGCGGACACCTGGTCGTCGTGTGCGCCATCGTCGGCATCCTTCTCGAGAGGCTGAGGCTGCGTCCGTCCGTTCGTGGCATCGTTCTCCTGCTGGCGAGCGGCCTCTTCGTCCTCTTCTGCGGAGCGCCGGCATCTGCCGTGCGTGCGTGGGCGATGCTTGGGGCGGCGAGTGGGGCGACGTTTCTGGGAAGAAGGGCGCATGCGCTCTCGTCGGTCTGCTCGGTGGCGTGTGTCATGGCGCTCTGGGAGCCGACGTTGTCCGGACAGCTCGGCTTCCTGCTCTCCGTCAGCTCGGTCGTGGGAATCTGCCTGTTCGCGGGCTATGGCCGCTATGCGATCGGCTGTCTGCCGCGGGTGAGGAGACTTCCGCGATGGGTGCCGAGGCAAGCGTCTCGTGCCTTTTTCCAGGGGGGCGACTACCTGCGCGACGTGGTGGCGGTCACGCTCGTGGCCCAGCTTTCCACGCTGCCGCTCACCATACCGGCGTTCTCGCGCGTCTCGCTCGTGGCACCGCTTGCCAACGTGGTGGCATCCCCGCTGTTTGCGCTGGTGATAGGCATCGGTGCCGTGGCGGCGTGCCTCACGCCCGTACCGGTCGTCGAGGGCGTGGCGCTCTCCTGCGCCGATGTGGTCGCGGGGTCGCTCGTGCGGTTGATGAGACTGATCGCCCACATCCCCGCCGCGTCCGTCGCGCTCGAGGTCGACGCCGCCCTCGCCCTCGCTCTTGCGCTCGTGCTCGGCACGGCCCTGCTCGTGGTTTGGCCGGACGTGCGGGGAAGGCTCGTCGCAGCCCTCGCGTCCGGAACGGTGACGGTTGCCCTCGGGCTCCTCGTCTCCTGGAGGTTTTTCTCGCCCGCGCGGGTGTGCGTCCTCGACATCGGACAGGGAGACGCCATACTCGTGGTCGAAGGCTCGGAGGCGGTGCTCGTGGACACCGGGCCTGACGAGGCGGTCCTCGCCGCCCTGGGCCGACAGCACGTCTATCACCTCGATGCCGTGATACTCACGCACCTGCACGACGATCACGTGGGCGGGCTCCCGTACCTCCTGGGGTCGGTTGCCTGCGACCGGGTGCTCGTGGCCGGCGGTGTGTCATGCAACGAGCCCCCCGAGCTCGCCAGGGCGATCAGCGACCTCACGGACGATCCCTCCGAGGAGCTCGGCTACGGTGACGTGGTTCGCGTGGGCTCCTTCTCGCTCAGGGTCGTCTCTCCGACGACGGAGGTGGACGGAAACGAGAACGAGGATTCCGTCGAGCTCGCGCTCTCGTATGACGAAGGTGGTGCAACCCTCTCGGCCCTTCTCACGGGTGACGCCGAGCAGAACGAGACGGGTGCCGCCATTGACCGCGGCGACGTGGGCGACGTGGACCTTCTCAAGGTGGGTCATCACGGGTCGGAGGTGTCGATCTCGCCGGAGGAGGCCGCCGTCCTCGACCCCGAGGTATCGGTGGCCAGCGCCGGGGAGGGCAATTCCTACGGACATCCCTCCCCGGCATGCGTGGAGACGCTCGAGGGCGCGGGGTCGACCTTTCTCTGCACGAAGGACGTGGGCGACGTGACGGTGACACCTGGGACGAAAGGCCCAGGCGTGCGGGTTGCGTCGCGTGCGGGTCTGTCGTATGAATGAGGAGCCGTGATGTGGCAGAGTGTTTCTTGAAGGCGAGGTGGGTCTCATGACAAAGACGGACGGGCTTCTTCCTGCGTACCTCATCGTGGGTGCGGACGAGCTCAAGCGCAAGCGCGTGCTCGAACGGCTCAAGGCGCATGTCGCGGCGGGGTTGGAGGACTTCAACATCGACGAGCCCTCGGTGACGGCCGACACCGATCCGGCGGACGTCATCGCGTCTCTCAACACGCTGCCCATGGGTCCCGCGCCGCGCCTCGTGGTGATCAGCCCCGCGGACAAGCTTCCCAAGCCCGTCTCGGAGGCCATCATCACCTACCTCGGAGACCCCAATCCGGACTGCACGCTCGCGCTCGTGGCGGAGACGCTCGCCAAGAGCACGCGACTCTTCAAGGCCGTGGCCAAGCAGGACGGCAAGGCCGTCGTCGAGTGCGCGAGCAAGAAGCGCTGGGAGCTGCCCGACTACGTGGCCAAGCTCGCGCGTGCGCACAACGTGACCATCGACCAGGCCGCGGCCCAGGAGCTCGTGGAACGCGTGGGCGAGTCGACCACCATGATCGACACGCAGCTCTCCACGCTCTCGGCGTTGCTCGGGGGAAGCGGGCACGTCTCTCGCGATATGGTCGAGGCAAACGTCGCACGTACGGCGGAGGTCAAGCCATGGACCTTCCTCGACTGTCTCGCGGAACGCAACGCCCGCAAGGCGATGGAGCTCTACGGCCTTCTTTCGGACTCGTCGGCCCTAGGACTGCTCTCGCTCATGGTCACGCGCATCCGAGAGCTCATCTGCGCCAGGTCGCTTGACGGACGCGGAGAGGGACGGGAGGTGGCGGCCGCCCTCGGGAAGCAGGACTGGCAGGTCAAGAACTACGTGCGCTGGTCACGCAAGTTTCGTGCCGGGGAGCTCGAGGGACTTCTCGGCAGGTGTGCGGAGTGCGAGAGAACGCTCAAGGGTGCGGGCGACTCCGATGTGGCCATGGTCTCGCTCATCCTGGCGGTCTGCGACGTGAGCGGCTAGCCGAGACGGCCCTGCGCTCTCGCCAGTAGGTTCCGAAGAGCCAAAAAAAGAGCCTAACCCAGGTGGCATCCCGGATTTGGCTCTTTGCTCCACGAGGTGGAAAAGAAGCTACTTGATGGTGTTGACGAGCTTCTGAACGCCAGACTTGCGGTCGGCGGCCTGGTTCTTGTGGATGATGCCCTTGGAGGCCGCCTTGTCGAGGAGACGGTTCGCCTTGTTGGCGGCGGCCTGCGAGGCCTCCACGTCGCCGGTCTCGACGGCGGAGCGAACGCCCTTGACGGCGGTCTTGAGCTCGGAGCGGACGGCCTTGTTGCGCTTGCGCGCCTTCTCGGCTGTGATGATGCGCTTCTTCTGCGACTTGATGTTAGCCACGGTGCGGTTCCTTTCGGTTCTAATCCCTGAGGCCTCTTCTTCTGAGGTGGGGGATGTGGGGTATCCGGCACCTGACACGGCGAGGTCAACCTCGCGAGTATAGCAGACGCCGCGCGGACTTGTCAGCGCGAGATGGGGACTTGTTGCAGGCTCTTGGCCAATCCACATACTGGCCAAGAGCGAAGGTCTTTCGTCAGCCCTCGCTGCAGTAGACTTCTCGTGTGGAGGGCCCGCCCGCGGGAACGTGCGCCGAGACACACTTTCTGGGCATGTCAAGGGCTTCGGATGGGGAGGATGCATGCCGGTGCAGGGGGGCGATGGGCGTCGGCTCGAGGCCCTGCTCGTGTGCCTTCGCGCCCGTGGGCTTGTCGTGGGGGAGAGAAGCGTCTTCGGCGAGCCTCTCCTGCGTGTGCAGCGGGGCCACGAGCCACAGGCCCTTCTCGATGCCAACCGTCAGCAGCGCTCGATCGTGAACCACTCGTACGCCATGGCCTGGCCCGGACCGGACCTCTGCGCCGCATGGGCCGAGCGCGTGGTGGAGGCGGCCGGCTTCGGGTTCTACCCGGGCAGCGCGCGTGACGTCTACGAGCGCGACTGCCACCTCACGGATACCGTTGACTTGCAGGTGGGCATGGCCGTGGCCGTGCCCTCGGTTCCCTATGCGGGGCGTGGCATGGCCCTCGGTCATGTGGCCCTCTACGTCGGCGACGGTGTCGTGCGCGACTCCGCCGAGCAGTGCGTTCGCACGGTGCCGCTCGACCTGTGGCTCGTCTCCTACGGCCTGAGTGCGCGTCCTTGCTGGGGTTGGCTCGGAGGCCTTGCGCTCGGCTGAGCGGGTGGCTTCTCGCATCCGTTCCTCGCAATGCGGAGGTCCTTCGCGCTACATCCGAAGCCCACAACGGAAGACCTCGTCTGGGGTATCATGTCTGCCATGAATACGACAGACATCTCCCACATCCGCAACTTCTCGATCGTGGCCCACATCGACCACGGCAAGTCGACCATCTCTGACCGAATCCTCGAGCTCACCCACACGGTGGAGGAGCGCGACCTCACCAAGCAGATGCTCGACTCGATGGACATCGAGCAGGAGCGCGGTATCACCATCAAGTCCAACGCCGTTCGCGTGATGTATGACGCGGATGACGGCGAGACGTACCAGTTCAATCTTATCGACACGCCCGGCCACGTGGACTTCACGTACGAGGTCTCGCGGTCCCTTGCCGCCTGCGAGGGCGCGGTGCTCGTCGTGGACTCCACGCAGGGGGTGGAGGCCCAGACCGTCTCCAACGCCAACCTGGCCATGAACGCCAACCTCGACATCGTCCCATGTATCAACAAGATAGACCTGCCCTCCGCTCATCCCGATGAGGTCAGGGAGGAGATCGAGGAGGACCTCGCCATCCCGGCCCACGACGCGGTGTGCGTCTCGGGCAAGACGGGCGAGGGCATCCATGACCTGCTCGAGGCCATCGTCTTTCTCGTCTCGCCACCCAAGGGAGACGCGTCGGCGCCGCTCAAGGCCCTCATCCTCGACTCGTACTTTGACGACTACCGTGGTGTGGTGGCCTACGTGCGCGTCTTTGACGGTCGGATCGAGCGGGGCGACCAGCTCACGATGATGCAGGCCGGAGAGGGGTTTCTCGTGGACGGCGTGGGCTGCAAGCGCCCGGCCGAGGTGCCTCTCGACGTGCTTGACGTGGGCGAGGTGGGGTTCGTGGTCACGGGTCTCAAGGACCCGGAGTCCGTGCACGTGGGGGACACCCTCACCTACCGCGACCGTCCCTGCGACGCCGCCCTTCCCGGCTACCGCGAGGCCAAGCCCATGGTCTACACGGGCATCTTCCCCGTGGACAACAAGGAGTACGAGAACCTCCGGGACGCGCTCGAGAAGCTGCACGTCAACGACCCGTCGCTTGTCTGGACCCCCGAGACGTCCGTGGCGTTGGGGTTTGGCTTTCGCGTGGGTTTCCTCGGTCTCCTCCACATGGAGGTCGTGAAGGAGCGCCTCGAGCGCGAGTTCGACCTCGACCTCATCGCCACCAGCCCCTCGGTGGACTATCACGTGTACAAGACGGACGGCACCATGATGGAGGTCAAGAGCCCGCAGGACCTGCCCGAGCCGACGCGCGTCGAGCGCATCGAGGAGCCCTTCCTCAAGGCCAAGATCATCGTCCCGCCCGAGTTCACGGGTGCCGTGCTGCAGCTCGTCGTCGAGCACCGCGGCGTGACGCAGGATATGGTCTACCTCACCGAGAAGTCCGTCGAGGTGCACTTCGACATCCCTCTGGCCGAGCTCATCCTCGACTTCTTCGACCAGCTCAAGAGCCGTACGAAGGGCTATGCGTCGCTCGACTACGAGTTTGACGTGTACCATCAGTCCGACCTCGTGAAGCTCGACATCCTCCTCGCCGGCGAGGAGGTCGACGCGCTCTCCTTCATCGTGCACAAGGACAAGGCCTACGACCTCGCACGCGGACTCTGCGACAAGCTCAAGGACATCATCCCGCGCCAGCAGTTCGAGGTTCCCATACAGGGTGCCATCGGCAACAAGATCATCAGCCGCTCGACCGTGAAGGCGCATCGCAAGGACGTGCTCGCAAAGTGCTACGGCGGCGACATCTCCCGCAAGCGCAAGCTCCTCGAGAAGCAGAAGGAGGGCAAGAAGCGCATGAAGGCCATCGGCTCGGTCGAGGTGCCCCAGGAGGCCTTCCTCGCCGTCCTCAAGCTCGATGACGAGTAGCGCCATGGAAGATATGGGCGTGCGACGCTCGCTCGCGGGTGCCGACATCAGGTACTGGACGTGGGGGACGGGCTCTCGCACCGGCAAGACGTGCGTATTCCTGTTCCACGGGATTACGTCCGCGCATGGGTTCTGGGAGCCGATGGCATGCGACCTTGCCGATCGCGGCCTGACCGTGATCGCGTGGGACATGGCCTTTCACGGCGAGTCCCGGCGCTCGGGGTCATTCTCGCTGTCCGAGGCCGCAGACGATGCGGCCGCGATCCTTCGTCAGGAAGGCGTCTCCTCCTGTGTCGCGGTCGGGCACTCCTTCGGCTGCTACGTCGTCCAGGCGCTCGCCGCGAGACACCCGGGGCGTGTCCGCGACGCCGTCATGTTCGATGGGATGCCGTGCGGGTACCCCTTGAAGCCGCTCGAGGAGTGGTCGATCAGGCATTATTCGGCGATCGCGGCGCTATGGCCCTTCGGGAGCTACGTTCGCCAGGGGTCGAGCGCCGCGAGCGTCACCGAGAGCGGAAGGCGCGAGTTTGCGGGGGAGCTCTCCGAGCTTGGTCGCTCTGGCATGCTCGCGGCGACGCGCGCCTGCTATCCCGCGGCGCTGGAGACCCTTGCGGCGCCCCTTCCCAAGGGGCTTCCCGTCACGCTCGTCCTTGGGGAGGAGGACGGCATCGGCCTCGTCGCGCCGGCGATGAGAAGCTGGGCAGGCGAGCTGGGCGTCCAGCTGGAGCTCATCCCCGACGCGGGGCACAACACGCCATGGGACCGGCCCGAACGGTGTCGTGACATCGTCCTGGCCGTGACGGGGGCGGACCGATCGTGAGCAAGGCCTCGGAAGTTCTTCTCGCGGGCGCCCGGCCCGCCGGGCTCTCGCCCGAGCTCGTCCCGTTCCCTCGTGACGGAGCCCTCGCCGAAAGGCTTTCTGCGAATCCCTTCCTCATGGCCCCCATGGCGGGAGTGTCCGATGCCGCATACCGACTCATGGCCCGCGCCGGTGGCGCGGCGCTCGCCTATAGCGAGATGGTTTCGGTCGCCGGTATCCACTACGGTGGCGAGAAGACCTGGGAGCTCGTGGAACCCGGGGACCCCGAGCCCGACATCGCGATTCAGCTCTTCGGCTCCAAGCCCGAGCAGTTCGGCGAGGCGGTGGCCGCGGTCTGCGCCCGGTTGGGTTCGCGGCTCGTGCTCATCGACGTCAACATGGCCTGTCCCGTGCCCAAGGTCGTGCGCAAGGGGGAGGGCTCCGCGCTTCTCGACACCCCGGAGCTTGCCGCGCGAATCGTCCGGACGTGCGTGGCCGAGGCCACCGTGCCCGTGACGGTGAAGATTCGGCGCGGGCGGACGTGCGAGCGCGAGGTGGCACCCGACTTCGCACGCGCCATGGAGCAGGCCGGAGCCTGCGCCGTGGCGATCCACGGGCGCTTCGGCGCGCAGCTCTACCGCGGCGAAGCCGACTGGGGCGCGGTGCGGCGCGTGGTGGAGGCCGTGGAGGTGCCCGTGATCGGGTCGGGAGACGTTTCCGGGCCAGAGGAGGCCGCGAGGATGCTGGGCGATACGGGCGTCGCGGCCGTGTATGTCGCGCGCGGCACCTATGGTGACCCCTGGGTGTTTGCCAACGCCCGTCGCTTGCTAGCCGGGCAGGACGTGACGAGCCCTACGGTCGCTCAGCGTCTGGCAGCGCTCGAACTGCACCTGCGGCTGCTCGACGCCACAGGTGCGCACCTCGCGCGTGCGAGGAGCCTTGCGGGCTGGTACCTGCGCGGGATGCCAAACGCTGCCTCTTGGAGAAGCCGCGCCGTGGGATGCGAGACGCTCGACGAGTACCTCTCCGTGATCGACGCCGTCTCCGCTCAGGCGGTGCAGGCCGATGTGCGCTAGCGCCGCAGAGGACTCCCCCTGGGACGGGCGCCTGCACGATCCGTCCGTCTCGGCCCTCTACCTGCACCTCCCCTTCTGTGCCCGCAAATGCGACTACTGCGACTTCGCCTCGTGGGCGACGCATCGGGAAGACCCGCTCATGGCGGCCTACCTGTCGGCTCTCGAGGAGCAGCTTCACGAGGTGGCCGGCCTTGGCATGCTCGATGCCTGTGAGACCGCCTACGTGGGCGGTGGCACCCCCACGCTGCTCGGTACGGACCTCGGCGGGCTCGTACGTCACGTGCGTGACGTCGCGCCCGTGACGGAGCTCACCTGCGAGGCCAACCCCGACTCGCTTGCCGACGAGGTGATCGAGGCCGTGCGCGCCGCGGGAGGCACGCGTCTCTCCATCGGCGTGCAGAGCCTTGACGATGACGAGCTCTCTCGACTCGGGCGCATACACTCCGCGGACGATGCCCGCGACCGCGTGCGCGCCGCCGTGGCGAGCGGTCTCGACGTCTCATGCGACCTCATGTGCGCCACACCTGGGCAGACAGACTCGTCATGGGGGCGCACGCTGCACGAGGCGGTTTCGCTCGGCGTCGGGCACGTGAGCGTGTATCCCCTCATGATCGAGGAGGGAACGGCCCTCTCCATGCGAGTGGGGGAGGGCAGTCCCGCATGGAACGACGAGGACGTCGAGGCGTCGCGCATGCTTCAGGCGCAGGCTGCGCTCGGGGCTGTCGGCCTCTCTCGCTATGAGGTCGCGAGCTATGCGAGACCGGGGAAGGCCTGTAGGCACAACATCGCCTACTGGACGGGTGGTACCTACCTTGGACTGGGCACCTCAGCCTCTAGCATGCTCTCGGTCGAGGGTTACTTGATACTTGCCAAGGCTCATCCTCAGCTTCCACTGCCACCTGAGGGTAGCGTGAGGGTGAGACTCACCTGTACGAGCTCGCGCCAAGCGGTTGCGGCAGGAAAAAGGCTCGGGCAGATGTCCTATGACCTCGAGTTTCTCACGATAAGGCAGGCACTTGCGGAAGATCTCATGCTTGGGGCGAGGTTGAGCTCGGGTCTTTCAAAGTCTCTTGTTGCCTCAAGTGGACTCAGGGTCGGTGAAGAGGTGGACCGCGTTCTCGAGGGACTCGTCAGGGACGGGCTTCTTGACGAGGGGCTTGCGCCCACGCAGCATGGGTGGCTGCTCGGAAACGAGCTCTATGGCCGCCTCTGGGATCTTGGTGGTGCTGCGTCCGTGGTATCGATGAGCTGCTAGGATGTTGACCGGTCATTCGTATTGACGCATTGCGTCGGGAGGGGGCGCTTCATGCCCGGTAAGCGTTCGAACGTCATTTCGTGGGACGAGTTCTTCATGCGCGTGGCCATTGCGGCGAGCCTGAGGAGCAAGGACCCAAATACGCAGGTTGGAGCCTGCATCGCAGACACCAACCATCGAATTCTCTCCGTGGGGTACAACGGCACGCCCTCTGGGATCGATGATGACGAGTTTCCCTGGGGAGCCAACGAGAACCCCCTCTTTGACAAGCACAACTACGTCATGCACGCCGAGGCCAATGCGATTCTCAACTATCGCGGCTCGCTCAAGGACATGACCGATGCCACCGTCTACGTCACGCTCTTCCCCTGCCACGAGTGCGCGAAGATGCTGGTGCAGGCCGGCATCGGCGAGGTGGTCTACTTTGACGACAAGTACGACGGCACCGAGGACAACGTGGTCTCCAAGCGAATCCTTGACACCTGCAACGTGGGATACAGGCCGGTCGAGCTGACGAGTGCGTAACGGCGGCGGTGCTGGAAATGGCGACTGCTGGAAATGGTGACAGGTATCTTTTCCAGGTTTTTCAAGAAAGAAACCTGGAAAAGATACCTGTCACCATTTCCAGCATGAATGAACCGTTGGCTGATGTGGGACAATCCAAAGAGCTCTCGCAGCCATCCGATAGGAGTTAGCGCATGGCATCCATGAACGACAAGGATTACTACGCCATTCTCGAGGTCTCTCGTGACGCCTCGACCGATGAGATTCGCAAGGCATTCCAGACCAAGGCGCGCAAGCTTCACCCGGACGTCAACAAGGCTCCCGACGCCGAGGAGAAGTTCAAAGAGGTCTCCGAGGCGTATGCCGTGCTCTCCGACCCCGACAAGCGCAAGCGCTACGACGCCATGCGCTCGGGCAACCCCTTCTCGGCCAGCCCCTATGCAGGCTCCGGCCCCTCCCAGGGCGGTTATCCCGGTGCTGGCTCGGATCCGTTTGGCTGGGGCTTCCCGTTTGGTGGCTATACCACCAGGCAGTCCCGTCGCACGCAGTCGCGCTCCTATAATCCGCGGGCCGGCTCCGACGTGGTCTATGACCTTACCGTCGAGGCGGACGTCGCCAAGGTCGGCACGCGCCGTGGGGTAACCTACCAGCGCTATGACGCCTGTGGCGTCTGCCATGGCTCGGGCTCCGTCGAAGCCGGGCATGCCGAGACCTGCCCCACCTGCAAGGGTACGGGCCACATCTCGGTCGACCTCAGCTCCATCTTCGGGTTTGGCGTGATGGAGATGGAGTGCCCCGAGTGCGAGGGCACGGGACGGGTCGTCGCCGATCCCTGCACCAACTGCGGCGGCTCGGGTCGCGTGCTTTCGGCGAGTGAGGTCGTGGTAGACGTTCCCGCCGACTCTCACGACGGTGACGAGGTTCGCATCAAGGGCATGGGAAACGCAGGCACCAACGGGTCCGGGTCGGGCGACTTCGTCTGCCGCGTCTGCGTTCCCGAGGAGCGCCTTACCGCCGAGCAGACCAATGGCTTTCACCTGCTGGGCTTCGACGTCCCGTTTGTCGTGCTCGGCATCGTGGCCGGGGTGCTCTCGTCCATGTCTGTCTTCGTGGCCCTGATCGCCGTTCTCGGCGTGTTCATGTCATTTCGCGGCGGGATCAGGCACGACGCGCGCTGGTGGCGCAACGCCGGCGCCGCCGTCATGGGCGGGGCCACCAACGGACTCATCCTCGCGTTTCTGGTGGTGGGCATGTTCTCGTGCTCATCCGGTCTGGGGACGGCCGGCTACATGGGAAGACGCTATTAAAGAATCTAAGTGTGAGAACAGCATGTTCTGGGTACAGAGCACACGACATGCCGCGAGCGAATATGGAGTTTGGTGAGATTGGAACCGAAGAGGGATTACTACGACGTTCTCGAGGTTACGAAGGACGCCGATGCAAGGACGATCAAGCGTGCATTCCTGAAGAAGGCGCGCGTGCTACACCCCGACGTATCTGACGACCCACACGCCGAGGAGAAGTTCAAAGAGGTCAACGAGGCGTACTCCGTGCTCTCCGACGAGCAGAAGCGCTCCAACTACGACCGCTACGGCGACGCGAGCGGCCCCTCCGGCTACGGCTCCGACTACGTGGACGTATCGGACATCTTCGGCGGCTCGGGCTTTGGCATCAACGACATCTTCGACTCGTTCTTCGGCGGCGGCGCCTCGCGAGGCGGACACGTCACGCGGACCCGTGGCCGTGACATGGGCATCAGGCTCGCCGTCACGCTCGAGGAGGCTGCGGCCGGCTGCAAGAAGACCATCTCCTACGACCGCCTGGCTCCCTGCGACGACTGCGGGGGGACCGGTTTTTCCGAGGGGGGCTCGCTCAAGCCCTGTGGCCGTTGCCACGGCACCGGTGTGGTGACGACGGTTCAGCACACCATCTTCGGACAGATGCAGTCGCAGGCCACCTGCCCCGACTGCGGCGGTACGGGTCAGGTCGTGGACAAGCCCTGCGAGACCTGCGACGGACAGGGCCGCACCCCCTCCAAGGAGACCGTCGCGGTCGAGGTTCCGGCGGGCGTTCGCACGGGGGACACCGTCAGGATCAAGGACAAGGGCGAGACGGGCGTTCGCGGCGACGCCTCGGGCGACCTCGTGGTGAGCATCGAGGTGCTCCAGCACGATCGCTTCGAGCGCCAGGGCGATGACCTCTACTGCGCCGTGAAGGTTGACTCCCTCCAGGCCATCGTGGGCACGTCCGTCTCGATAGACGGCATCCTCGCTGGCGAGAAGGTCGAGGTCAAGGTGCCCGCCGGTTGCCAGTATGGCGACCAGGTCACCGCGGAGCGTCACGGAATGCCCAGGAAGGGCCTCATCTCGCGCGGCAGGCTCGTCGCCGTGATTCGCGTCGAGACGCCCACCGACCTCACGCGCAAGCAGATGCTCGACGTGGCCGCGCTCGTGGCCGGACGCACGCTGGACGCCGACGAGGCGGGCGTGGCCAGCTCCGAGGAGCACGCCGAGCGCGAGGGGGCCTCGTACTCCAAGGAGAACATGGCCGAGCACTTTGCCGCGGAGGCGGAGAACGACCTCAAGTGGGACGTGCCCGAGAACCCCTTCAAGCAGGGTGGCAACCAGGCGGGCAGGACCGGCAAGGGCAGGAAGGGACGGCGCAAGTGAGCGCTCGACCCTTCGGGGTCGCGTTCTTAAACCTCGGCTGCCGCGTCAATCGCGTGGAGCTGGACATGATGGCCGAGTCCCTCGAGAGGCTCGGCTGCGTCATGTGCGACGAGTCCGAGGCCTCGGCCATCGTGATAAACACCTGCGCCGTGACGGGCGAGGCGCAGACGAAGGCCCGCAAGGCCGTGCGTCACGCAGCGTTCCTGCCGCAGCTGCCGCTCGTCGTGGCCACGGGTTGCGTGGCGAGCCTCTTCTCAGACGACCTCTCCAGCATCGCGCCCAACGTCGTGGTCGAGACCGACAAGGGTCGCGTGGCGCGGGTGGTGGCCGAGGGCCTTCGGCTGGACGGCGACGGTGCCACGGGCGCGCGCCTTGCCCCGCAGACCCCCACGCCCACCGGCCGCACGCGTCCGGGCGTCAAGATCCAGGACGGCTGCGACAACCGCTGTACCTACTGCATCGTGTGGAAGGCCCGCGGGGCCTCGCGCTCGGTGGAGCCGGGCGTCGTTATCGAGGAGGTCCGCGCGGCCATGGCGCACGGCGCGCACGAGGTCGTGCTCACGGGCATCAACCTCGGCAGCTACCACGCCCAAGTCGGCGTGCGCGAGCTCGGGCTCCCCGGCCTTCTCGACCGCATCCTCAACGAGACCGCCGTGGAGCGCCTGCGCATCTCGTCCCTCGAGCCTCCTGACGTCACGATCGACCTGCTACGGGTGATGGTCGCGTCGAACGGTCGCGTCGCGCCCTTCCTCCACGTGTGCCTGCAGTCCGGTTGCGACGAGACCCTGCGTCGCATGGGCCGCGTCTACCGTAGCGACCTCTATCGCCGCGCGACCGATGCCGCTCGCGAGGCTCTTCCCGAGATGGCCCTGGGCACCGATCTCATCGTGGGCTTTCCTGGCGAGACCGACGACGAGTTCGCTCGCTCCCTCGCGTTCTGCGAGGAGACGAGCTTTGCCAGGATGCACGTCTTTCGCTACTCTCGCCGCCCCGGCACCGTTGCCGCTGCGGCCGCCGGACAGGTCGATCCGCACGTCATGGCCGCTCGCAGTCGGGAGATGCGCGAGCTCGCGAGGCGCATGCGCCTCGCCGAGGCCACGCGCCTCGTGGGCACCGAACAGCTCGTCGTGGTGCAATACCCAGGTCGCGGCGTCTCGGGCGGACTCTTCGACGTGCTTGTTGACCCGGGCGTTCCCGTCGACTCCCTCGCCCGCGTCCGCGTCTCGTCGGTACGCGATGACGGCACGCTGGTCGGACGGGCGTGATTCTCGGGATGATTGCGGCTATATTTGACATGTCTTGCGGGTCAACCGGCCCGCAGTCCCCGTAGGAGGAGCATGGAGCCCACTCACGTTCGCCTCACCATACCCGACTCGGTCGATCCCACCACGCTCATGGGCCCGGCCGACAGGCTGCTGCGTCGCGTCGAGGACGCCTTCGACGCCATGATAACCGTGCGCGGCAACCAGGTCTCGGTCACGGGTTCCGCCGAGGTGGTGGACCAGGTGACCTCGGTCTTCTCGCGGCTCATCCGACTCGTCGAGGCGGGGGAGGCTCCCTCGACCGATGACGTCGACCTCCTCGTCGACCAGGTGGTCCACGGTGCGAGACGTCTCGACGTGCTCTCGGAGGATGTCCTGCTCACGTATCGCGGCCGGACCATCAGGCCCAAGACCAGCGGGCAGAAGCGCTACATCGACTCGATGAGGGCCAACACCATCACCTTTGGCATCGGGCCCGCGGGAACCGGAAAGACCTATCTCGCCATGGCCATGGCCGTGGCCGCGCTCAAGCGTCGCGAGGTGGGACGCATCGTGCTCGCGCGTCCCGTCGTGGAGGCGGGGGAGAGCCTCGGCTTTCTGCCTGGCACGCTCCAGGAGAAGCTCGATCCCTACGTGCGCCCGCTCTACGACGCGCTCTTTGACATGACGGACATGGAGAAGGGCAACGCCCTCATCGAGCAGGGCGTCATCGAGATCGCCCCCCTCGCCTTCATGCGCGGTCGCACCTTCAATGACGCCTTCGTGATTCTCGACGAGGCCCAGAACACCACTGCGGAGCAGATGAAGATGTTCCTCACGCGCCTGGGCTTCTCGTCGAAGTTCGTGGTCACGGGCGACGCCACGCAGCGCGATCTCCTGGGCGTAAACGGCCTCGACTCGGCGCGCGAGGTCCTCGAGGGCACCGACGACATCGCGTTCGTCGACCTCGACCGCAACGACATAGTCCGCCACACGCTTGTGGCAAAGATCGTGGACGCCTACGAGGCGGGCGGGCGAGACGCGCGCACCAGGCGAGAGGAGGCGACGAGCAATGGCTCATGAGTATGACATCTCGGTCGTCGACGACGTGACGTCTCCCGTCTCGGAGGACGAGATCTGCTCCGACTGCGACCTGGTCCTTCGTGAGGAGGGGGTCGCGCGCGACTGCATGGTCTCCATCTCCGTGGTGGACGACGACCGGATCCGCTCCCTCAACGGCGAGTGGCGCGGCCGCGATGCCGTGACCGACGTCATCAGCCTCGAGTGCGAGCGCCCCGATGATCCCGACCTCGCGCCGGGCGAGCCCTGCGAGCTGGGAGACATCGTACTTGCACCGGCGTACATCGCCAGCCAGTCCGCAAGGTTCGGCACGACGCCGGGCGACGAGTTCAGGCTCCTGCTCGTCCATGGGATGCTCCACCTCCTGGGATACGACCACGTTCTAGAGGAGGACGCCGTGGTGATGGAGGCTCGCGAGGACGAGCTTCTGGGCATGCTGCCGCTCGACGCCAAGGTCGCTCCCGTGCACGTCACGAGGCACAGGGCGGGGGTCGACGAATGATTCCCGGTACCAACAGCGACCACCCGAGCTTCAGGAGGAGCTTCCTCTTTGCCATCCAGGGCTTTCGCACGGCCGTTCGCAGCGAGCGCAACATCAAGGTCATGCTCGCGGCCGGGGCATGCGCCGTTGTCGCGGGCGTCATCGTACAACTCGATGCCCTGAGCTGGGCAATCGTGCTTCTCTGTTGTGGTGTGATCATCTCGGCGGAGCTCGTGAACACGGCCATCGAGACCACCATCGACCTCGTCTCGCCCGAGTTCCACCCTCTCGCGGGTCGCGCCAAGGACGTCGCCGCGGCTGGCGTCTGGGTGCTCTCGACGATCGTTGCGATCGTGGGCATCATCGTCTTCGTCCGCGCCATCTTCTTCTAACCTCGTCACCAACCGGGAGGAATCCATGAACGATCCTGCAAACGCCTCAGGCGAGAAGCCCTTCAAGAGCGGCTTCGTGGCCCTCGTGGGAAGGCCCAACGTGGGCAAGTCGACGCTGGTAAACGCCTGCATGGGCGAGAAGATCGCCATCACGAGTCCCGTGGCGCAGACCACGCGACGGCGTATGCGCGCGGTGGTGAACACGCCCGACTCGCAGCTCGTCATCATCGACACGCCGGGCCTCCACAAGCCCAAGGACGCCCTCGGCAAGGAGCTCAACCAGGCTGCCCTCGGTGAGCTCGCCGATGCCGACGTGGTGGCCTTCCTCGTGGACGCCACCATGCCGGTGGGCACGGGAGACGCCTGGGTGGCCCAGCACGTCGACTCCTCCGAGGCGGGCTTCAAGCTCCTCGTCATCACCAAGGCGGACATCGCCAAGCCCGAGCAGGTGGCGGCGCAGCTTGCGGCGGCACGGGAGCTTGCCGCCTTTGACGACGAGCTCGTGATCTCCGCGTCTGAGAACTTCAACGTTGACTCCTTCCTCGACATCGTCTCCGCGCACCTGCCCGAGGGGCCGAAGTGGTTTCCCGACGACATGGACACCGATGCCACGCCCGAGGACCTCGTGGCGGAGTTCGTGCGCGAGAAGCTCTTCCTCAACCTTCGCCAGGAGGTGCCGCACTCCATCGGCGTCAGGTGCGAGGACATCGAGTACGCCGACGACGGCCATGCGTCCATCACGGCCACGGTCCTCGTGGAGCGCGAGGGGCAGAAGGGCATCGTCGTGGGCCATGGCGGTGCCATGATCAAGAAGGTGGGCATCGAGTCTCGCAGGGACATCGAGCGGCTTCTGGGCTGCAAGGTCTATCTCGACCTCAGCGTGAGGGTGCAGCCCCAGTGGCGGCGCGACGCCAACGAGATTCGCCGCCTGGGCTACGGCTCCGAAAGCTAGCGGGCCGTGCCCGGACGCCACTCATACCGCACGCGTGCCGTGGTTCTCGACCGAACCAAGCTCGGCGAGCAGGACCTCATCCTCACGCTTCTCGCATCCGATGGGTCGGAGGTGCGCGCCGTTGCCAAGGGGGCCAGAAAACCCGGTGGTCGCCTCGCCGCGCGAACAGACCTCTTCTCGGAGGTCGACCTCCTCGTCGCCGCGGGACGCTCGCTCGACGTGGTCTCCGAGGCCGCGCTCGTCAACGCTCACGTAGGCATCCGTGGCGAGCTCGACCGCGTCTGCGCCGCCTCCGCCATCTGCGAGGTCGCGCGCCTCACCTGCTTCGACGGCACCGAGGATCCCTTCCTGTACCCGATCCTCTGCCGTGCGCTCTCCGCGTGCGAGGAGGCCATGGACCGACCTCACCTGGACCTCGCCGTGGCTGCGTACACCTTCAAGACGCTCGCACACGGCGGCTGGCGCCCCGAGCTCGACCGCTGCATCTCCTGCGGTGACGATGTGCCGACGTTTTTCTCCGTGGCGGCGGGAGGGGTGCTCTGCGAGAGCTGCGCCCGCGAGGTCGAGGGTGCCGAGCCCGTATCGCCCGCCCGCATCGGCTGGCTGCGGTCCCTTATCTCGGCAACGTTTGACCAGCTCATGGTAGCCGATATAGACTCCGAGACCGCGCTTGTCCTCATGGGGGAGGCCCACGTCTGGGCGGCGACGCACCTCGACGCGCGGCTGAGGGCGTTTGAGTTCGCCCTCTCCACGTGAGTGTGGCGTCCTGTGGCGTAGTGCGCGTGGAGACGCTGCGCTGACGTGGGCTTTTTTTCGCTTGCGCACCACGCGACCGTCGCGACGTGCTAATCTGCTCTAGTCATGTACCCCGTACCTGGAGGTCCGCCACTGCCTGACGGCCATCCCAGTTCGGGGCGAATCCGTGTGTGAAAGGTGGTCTCAAATGGCAGTTACCAAGGAGCGCAAGGCCGAGCTGATCAAGCAGTACGGCAAGGACGAGAGCGATTCGGGTTCCGCAGCCGTGCAGGTAGCCCTCCTCACCGAGCGCATTCGCGGCCTGACCGAGCACATGAAGTCTCACAAGAAGGACTTCCACACCCGTCGCGGCCTTCTCATGCTCGTCGGCAAGCGTCGTCGTCTCCTCTCGTACATCAAGAAGAACGACATCGAGGAGTACCGTACCCTCATCAAGAGCCTCGGCATCCGCGACAACATTCAGTAGCAAGCAGTTTTTCGGAGGGCGCCTGCGGGCGCCCTCTCGTTGTGCGCCCGAGAAGAGCGAGGGCGCGCTGCGGATCGTGCGATGCGTCGCACACGCGTCTTGTCTCCCGGCTCGCACGGGAGGGTCCGCATGACGGCCCGTCTGCAATGTGGCAGGCGGAGTTAAGGGAAAAAAATGGAAAAAGTTACCCATGAGTTCGACCTCTATGGCAAGCACTACGCCCTCGAGTCGGGCGAGCTCGCCAAGCAGGCCACGGGAGCGTGCCTCGTCAAGAGCGGCGACTCCACCGTTCTTCTCACCGTGGTCGTCTCCAAGGAGCGCAAGGACTACGATTTCTTCCCGCTGACGGTCGACTTCATCGAGAAGATGTACGCCGTGGGCCGTATCCCCGGTGGCTACCTCAAGCGTGAGGCGCGCCCCAGCGAGAAGGCCACGCTTACCGCCCGCATGATCGACCGCCCGCTGCGCCCGTCGTTCCCGGCCGGCTTCCGCAACGAGGTCCAGGTCGTGGCCACCTCTCTCGTGGCAGACCAGATCCACTCCGTCGACACCGTCTGCGTCATGGGCGCGTCCTGCGCCCTCGCCGTCGGTGGCGTGCCCTTCGAGGGTCCCCTCGCATGCGTCCGCATCGGCCGCGACCCCGAGACCGGCGAGTTTCTCGTCAACCCGACCTACGAGGAGCGTGATGCGTCCGACCTCGACCTCGAGCTGGCCGGCTCGTCCACGTTCATCTCCATGCTCGAGGCAGGTGCGAAGGAGATCTCCGAGGAGGACATGCTCGCTGCCATGACCTTCGGACAGGAGGCCATCGCCGCCTTCTGCGAGGAGGAGAAGAAGTTCCTCGCCAAGTACGAGGAGGCCAACGGTGCGATCGAGCAGAAGAGCTACGCCCTCGACGAGCCCGTCGTCGAGGTCCAGGAGCGCATCAACGCCCACTACGACGAGATGGCGGCGGCCCTGAAGGACCCCGACAAGCTCTCCCGCATCGCCAAGGTCGAGGCGCTGAAGAGCTCCATCAAGGCGGAGTTTTCCGAGGAGGAGCAGTCCCGGTGGTCGCGCGCCATTCCCGTGGAGCTCAAGGGCCTCGAGAAGCACGCCATGCGCCAGATGGTCGTCGAGACCGGCGAGCGCGTCGACGGACGTAGGGCCGACGAGGTTCGTCCTATTATGGTCAAGCCCGACTACCTGCCGCTCGTTCACGGCTCCGGTCTCTTCCAGCGCGGCCAGACCCAGGTGCTCTCCGTCTGCACCCTTGGCATGCTCAACGAGTGGCAGCGCCTTGACACCATCGAGCCCGTCGACGGCAAGCGCTACATCCACCACTACAACTTCCCGCCCTTCTGCACGGGCGAGACCGGCCGCATGGGCAGCCCCAAGCGCCGCGAGATCGGCCACGGCGCCCTCGCGGAGCGTGCGCTTCTTCCCGTCATCCCGTCCGAGGAGGACTTCCCCTACACGATTCGCGTCGTGTCCGAGGTCATGGAGTCCAACGGCTCCAGCTCCATGGCGTCCACGTGCGGGTCCACGCTCGCCCTCATGGATGCCGGCGTGCCCCTCAAGCGTCCCGTCTCCGGCGTGGCCATGGGCCTCATCCAGGAGAACGGCAAGACGGTCGTGCTCACCGACATCCAGGGTCTCGAGGACTTCCTCGGCGACATGGACTTCAAGGTGACCGGTACGACCAAGGGCATCACCGCCATGCAGATGGACAACAAGGCGACCGGCCTCACGACCGAGATCTTCCGCCAGGCGCTCCAGCAGGCGCACGAGGGTCGCATGTTCATCCTCGACAAGATGCTCGATGCCATTCCCGCCTCGCGCGAGGGCACCAAGAGCTCCGCGCCCCAGATCATCAGCCTGCAGATTCCCACGGACAAGATTCGCGACGTCATCGGCTCCGGCGGCAAGGTCATTCGCGGCATCCAGGAGGACACGGGCGCCACGATCGACATCCAGGAGGACGGCACCGTCTTCATTGCCGGCGTGAACGGCGCCGGCGACGAGGCCGCCGAGCGCATCAAGGCCATCGTCAAGGTCCCCGAGGTGGGCGAGGAGTACACCGGTCGCGTCGTCGGCATCCAGCCCTTCGGTGCCTTCGTCGAGCTTCTTCCCGGCAAGGACGGTCTGCTCCACATCTCCCGCGTCGCGCAGGGTCGCGTCGACAAGGTCGAGGACGTGCTCAACATCGGTGACGAGGTCAAGGTCAAGGTCCTCGAGGTCGACGAGAAGGGCAAGATCAGCCTTGACCGCATCGACAAGCCCGAGGCGCCCGCCGGTTCTGGCGAGCACAGGGACCGTCCCGATCGCGGCAGCCGTCCCGACCGTGCGGACCGTGGCGAGCGTCGGGGCAGCCGCGGCGGTTCGGGAGACCATGGCGAGCGTCGCCACCCTGGCGACAAGGGCTCCGGCGAGCAGCGCCAGCCTCGTCGTCACCACGACGCGTAGGGCGTCTTTCGAGGGAAGCGTGATCATGGGGGACGGCCTTTTGGGCCGTCCCCTTCTTTGAGGCGATTCAATCTCCGCCACAAAGGGCATGCGGTAGTAACCCGGGGCCAATCGTAACAACAGATAGCGACTATTCGACCCCTTCTGGCAGCCTTGTCAACGATGGCCACCGTACAGGTCCCTTTTCTTTGATACAACATGGCCAGTGCAGTCGGCTTCGTCTGAGTACCCGGGAGGAGATGGTCAACATGTTCTGTGTCTCGTGTGGTGAGCCCCTGTCCGAAGATTCTGCGTTTTGCCCAAACTGTGGGGCAAAGGTCCCCAAGCCAACTTCCATGGGCGAGGGCAAGATCTGCGGAGAAGGAGAGTCCCAAGCTGAAAATGGTCCTCTTGACTCGGGCGGGGCTTACCCCGAGACCGTGCGCGAGGCAGAGGCAGATGGCGCCCTCGAGGCCGATTCCGGACCGCCGACTCCAACGAAGCCCCCGCCCGCGGGTGGCGCATCCAAAACCGCCCGCGCCGCCGACCTTGGTGACGATGCCGCCGCAACGAGGAGGAGAGCCACCAGGCGCGTGGTCATCGCCATTGTCGGCGTCGCTGCGGTCATGGCCCTCGTGTTCGGAGGCATCCAGCTTAGCAGGCAATCAAAGTACGATGATGCCAAGGCCCTCTACGAGAGCGGGGGCTATGCGTCTGCGAAGGCCGAGTTTCTCGAGCTCGGCAGCTTCAGCGACTCCGCGGACCTTGTCGAGGAGTGCCAGAAGGCCATCGACTACGACGAGGCGCTGGACCTCTACGCCCAGGGAGCATTCGAAGAGGCAAGGGCGGCCTTCGACGTCCTGTCGGGATATCGGGAGGCGGACGACTACCTCCTCGGCTGCGAGTATCACCTGGGATACGCCGAGGCGCGAGACCTCATGGCGGCCGGTGACTACCAGGGTGCCTACGACATCCTCAATGCCATTCCCGAGAAGATGTTTAACGACAGGGGAGACCTTCTCACCGAGTGCTCGGAAAACATCCAGTACCAGGAGGCCCAGGAGGCTCTCGCGGCAGGCGAGCGGGAAAGCGCCTTTGATTCGTTCACGTTTCTCGGCGACTTCAAAGACTCCGCGGCGCTTGCTGCCAGCTGCCTCGTGGAGAAGCCTGGCACGGGAGAGACGTATCATAACGAGAGCTATTCCTCGGTCGGATGCAAGCTGACCATTCAGCCTCCGGATGGCGACAGCAGTTTCACGTACGTGAAGATGTACTCCTCAGATGGAACGCTCGTCTCGTGCGCATTCATCAACCCTGGCGGCAACGTCACCGTCGACCTTCCTGCTGGAGACTATAAGATCAACACCGCCTACGGGGACAACAACTGGTTTGGCGACGTCGAGATGTTCGGAGACGGTGGCTCCTACCTGACCATGCTGCTTGGTGAGAACCAGGAGATATTCACGCTTGAATACGGTAACGCCTATACGCTCTATCTGCGCACGTCAGACGGTGATGGAAGTGCGGTCGGTTCGAAGGATACTGCCCAGGACAGCTTCTGAGCTGCGAGCTCGTCCGTGAACTCGCCGTACGAAAGGAGCCAGCCCCGTCATCTCCTTCGGGGTTGGCTCCTTTCTGACAACGATGCGCCGTGTGAGAATCCGCGCATGGCCTCTGCAAAGGCTCGCTCTCACTTTGCCCCTCGCTCGCGCGTCACATACGAAATACACGTCGGGGTCCTCAAATCCATGATGGAACCACACAACGAGAGGGCGGTTCTTTATTACAATTGTTAGGATATGCGTGTTCACAAAAATGCACAGAAGCGCGGCTGGACGCAGGCGCGTTCCAGAACCGCTAGAAATAATGTTCTGTCCCCGACGAAAGGATTCACATCGCAATGCCTAAGAAGGACTACGCTCTGAAGGTCATCCCCCTGGGTGGCCTTGACGGTATCGGTAAGAACATGACCGCCTTCGAGTACGGAGACGACATGGTGCTCGTGGACGCGGGCCTCATGTTCCCCGATGACAACCAGCCCGGCATCGACCTCATCCTTCCCGACTATTCCTACGTCCTAGAGAACGAGGACAAGCTCCGAGGTATCATCATCACGCACGGCCACGAGGATCACACCGGCGCGCTCCCGTACCTCTTGATGGATCTCACCCACAAGGTGCCCATCTACTCCAGCAAGCTCACGCTCGGCTTCATCGAGGGCAAGCTCTCCGAGCACAACATCAACGCGCCCAAGTTCCGTGAGGTCACCGATGGGTCCACCATCACCCTCGGTGCCTTCAACATCACCTTCTTCTCGATGACGCACTCCATTCCGGCGGCCTTCGGCGTGTTCATGAGCACGCCTGCGGGCACCGTCGTCCATACGGGTGACTTCAAGCTCGACCAGACGCCCATCGACGGCGTCCGTCCCAACTACGCCGCGCTCAACAAGTTTGGTGCGCAGGGAGTCGACCTGCTGCTCTCCGACTCCACCAACGCCACGCGGCCGGGCTTCACGCCCTCCGAGGCCACCGTCGGCCCGTCGCTGCGCCACATCATCAAGAACGCCAAGGGCCGCGTCTTCGTGGCGTCGTTCTCGAGCCACATCCACCGTCTGCAGCAGGTCTGCGACGCGAGCACCGCCGTGGGTCGCAAGGTCGTGGTCACGGGACGCTCGATGGTCACCAACACCAAGGTGGCGCGCGAGCTCGGCTATCTCAGAATCGCCGACGAGGACATCATCGACGCCTACGACATAGACAAGATCCCTGACGAGAAGATCGTCGTGCTCTGCACCGGAAGCCAGGGCGAGCCGCTCTCCGCGCTTGCGCGCATGGCCAACGGTGAGCACAAGTCCCTCTCCATCCACGAGTCAGACACGGTGATCATCTCGGCGACGCCCGTGCCTGGCAACGAGAAGAGCGTCCAGGGCATCATCAACTCCCTCGCCAAGATCGGCTGCGCGATCTTCGACAAGAGCCAGACCCTCGTGCACGTCTCCGGTCACGGTAGCCAGGAGGAGCTCAAGCTCATGATGGCCATGACCAAGCCCAGGTACTTCATGCCCGTCCATGGCGAGGCGGTTCACCTTCGCGCCCATGCCCAGCTCGCGTGCCAGATGGGCATCCCCGAGAGCCACGTCTTCATCCTCGATAACGGCGACTCGCTCGAGATGCGCAAGGGCAAGGTCACCCGCGGCGAGTCCGTCAATTCCGGCATCGTCTACGTGGACGGCCTCTCGATCACCGACGCCAACCCCACGGTGCTCCGCGACCGCCAGAAGCTCGCCCAAGATGGCGTCATCACCTGCGTCGCCATCGTCTCGGCGCAGTCTCGTACGATCGACACGATCGAGATCACGGGTAGGGGGGTGTCGTTCGCGTCGGACGAGGCGTTGATGTCCGACGCCCAGAACCTCGTGCGCGCCCAGGTCGAGAAGCAGCTCAAGGCCGAGGGAGTCAACATCGACAGCATCCGCAAGAATGTGAGAAACTCTCTGTCGAACTTCCTCTGGAACAAGACGCATACACGACCAATGGTCATTCCGGTCGTGATGGAGGTTTAGATGCCCTCGAAACGCAGATCAAACGCAGCCCAGAAGAAAACAACGAACTCACGGAAGGCTGGCTCCGGTGCCAAGGGGCCGCAGGGTAAACGCGCGGGCGCGCAGGCGCCCGCCCAGTCGTCCCTGTCGAGCACGCAGAACGACATCGTCGCCCTCATCCTCGCCGTGGTGGCGATCGCCATGTTCATCTCGCTCGTGGCACCGTCATCGGCCGTTGTGACGAACGCGGTCGGTCATGCCCTCACGCTGTGCTTTGGTGCTGGTGCGATTCTCTTTCCCATCGCCGTGTTTCTCTTCGCGATGACCTTCTTCATGGACGAGAACGGTCCGATCTCGGGACACGTGGCGCTGGGCCTCGCGCTCATCGTGCTCGCGGTCCTCGCCATGCTCTCGCTGAACCTCGCAGGCGCTGCGGACAACCCCGGCATCGTGGTCACGCAGGGCAAGCTCGAGGGGGCGGGCGGCTACGTGGGCGGTGGCATCGCCTACGCCCTCGTGCGGCTCGTAGGCGTCGTCGTGGGCAACGTCGTGCTTGTCGGGCTGGTCATCGCGGGTGTGGTGGTTTGCGGATTCTCCATCTCGAACGCCGTGTCGAAGATTCACGCGCGCCTCGCGGGCGCTGCGGAGTCGCGCCGCCTCCGCAACGAGCAGCGTCTCGCCGAGCGTGACGAGGCCGGTGCGGTGGCGCCGAACGTTCGTGGTGCCGGCAAGTTCACCCAGGCGTCGCTCTTCGACGAGACGGGGGAGGCGCAGACCTCCTTCATCGGCGACCGCAAGACGAGCGTCCTGAGGCGCGGCGGGGCACCGCTTCTCGGTGACCAGGACGTCTCCTCGGCAGACGGCGCTTCCGCCGATGTGGACGAGTCGGCCGCGACGTCACTTCTCGGATCCGACGAGGCCGTGACCACCAAGGTCACATCCGGGGGTCGCAGGCGTCGCGGAAAGGCCGCCGAAGGCGACGATGCCGCCGAGGGCAAGACGGAGGTCCGCTCGACCGTGCCCGGCTTCATCGGCAGGGCTCACCAGCCCGCCGACGCCAAGCCCGGGGCGGTGCCGCAGGGCGTCTCGCTCCCTCGTAACGCCGCTGACGGCACCTACGAGTTCCCGCCTGCCGAGATGCTCAAGTTCAACCCGAACTCAGGCACCGCTGCGGCGTCGAAGGAGCAGCTGGCGGGGGTTGCCCAGAAGCTCCAGGACACGATAATGGAGTTTGGCCTGTCGAGTCACGTGGTGGGCTGGATCGCCGGCCCCGCCGTCACCACCTTCAAGATCGAGATGGGCGAGGGCGAGCGCGTGAGCAAGATAACGAACCTCACCGATGACATCGCCCTCTCGCTCGCCTCTCGCTCGGTGCGTATCTTCGCCCCCATCCCAGGCACCTCGCTCGTGGGCATCGAGATTCCCAACACGGAGACACAGCCCGTCTACCTCGGCGACCTCATGCCCTACGTCAAGGGTGGCCCGCTCGAGGGTGCCTTCGGCCGCGACTCGGAGGGCAAGCCCGTGATCGTGGACATCGCCTCGCTGCCGCACCTGCTCGTGGCGGGTACCACCGGGTCGGGCAAGTCCGTCTTCCTCAACGGCCTCGTCATGACCATGCTCATGCGTGCCACCCCTGACGAGCTGCGTCTCATCATGGTGGATCCCAAGCGCGTCGAGTTCACCTTCTACGAGGGCCTGCCCCACCTCTACGTTCCCGTCGTCACCGATGCCCACAAGGCCGCGTCGGCGCTTCAGTGGGCCGTCTCCGAGATGGAGCGCCGACTCAAGGTGTTCCAGCACTACAAGGTTCGCGACATCATCACGTACAACAGGAACGTCGACGGTGGGAAGTACGAGGAGATGGACAACCCGCCCAAGCACATGCCCTACTTCGTCATCGTCATCGACGAGCTCTCCGACCTCATGATGGTGGCGGGCAAGGACGTGGAGTCCTCCATCGTGCGCATCGCCCAGCTCGGTCGCGCCGCCGGCATCCACCTCATCGTCGCCACGCAGCGCCCGTCGGCCGACGTCGTCACCGGACTCATCAAGGCAAACATCGACAACCGCGTGGCGCTTTCCGTGGACAACGGCATGAACTCGCGCATCATCCTCGACCAGAACGGCGCCGAGCGCCTCCTCGGGCACGGCGATATGCTCTACAAGCTCCGCGGCATGCGTCCCAAGCGCGCCCAGGGCTGCTTCGTCTCGCAGGACGAGGTGGAGCAGGTCGTGGCCTTCATCAAGGAGCACCGCGACGCCGATTACCACGAGGACATCCTCACGGCCGTCTCGCCAAACGAACCCGGCGTTCCCGGCGCGAGCAGCGGCTCCCAGTCCGACGACCCGCTCATCTGGGAGGCGGCCCAGCTCGTGGTGGACTCGCAGCTCGGATCCACCTCGGGTCTTCAGCGTGCGCTTTCCGTGGGCTACGCCAGGGCTGGTAGAATCATGGACATGCTTGAGGCGAAGGGCGTGGTCGGACCTGCGAACGGGTCCAAGCCGCGCGAGGTCCTTCTCGATAAGGACGGCCTCGAAGAGCTCTGCAACGCCGAGTCTGAGTATGGGGAGGTCGAGTAGGCATGGCACGTCCGCGTTTCAGCGAGCTGCTCCTCGCTCGCCGCCGCCAGCTCGGGCTCTCCGCGCAGCAGGCGTCCAAGGTCCTGAAGCTCAAGGAGCCGGTGCTCATCGCCTTCGAGGAGGGCGACTGGGAGCACATCCCGCAGAGCGGCTATGCCCAAGGCATGCTCTCCTCGTACGCCCGCTACCTCGGGCTCAATCCACGCGAGGTCGTCGACCTCTTCCAGGAGGAGCTCTACGAGCACGTCAACGGCACGGCGAACCACGAGCTTCGCAGGCGCACGCGCGACACCCAGTCCGGCAGGGGCGTCGCGGGCTACGACGTCCTCAACGAGACCGACTCGCGTCCCAAGGCGTACGTGGAATATCACGGGCTCCTTCCGACGGCGGGTGGACCCGCAGGTGACCTAGGGGACTTCGCCACCACGTCGGGCGCTCGCCCACGCCAGTCGAGCGTGCCCTTGTCATCGAACCGATCCTCCGCGGAGTCCGCGTATTCTCACACCGAGTACGTCTACGGGCATCCCAACAACGTTCAGCGCGGCGACTCGTCGCGACAGACCACTCGGCAGCGTGGCCAGTCGGGTGCACGCCGCCGACCAGACAACGACCCCACGGGGAGGCTTCTTCGCGAGGGCCAGAACGGTTCTGGCAGCCGTTCCAGCAGCCGTTCCAGCGAGGATAGAGCCTCGTCTCGCTCCCAGCGCCTGTATCGCCACGACGACGTCTCCAGACGCAACGTGCTTCCCAACGAGTACGACGACGACCTGCGCTACGACGACAGCCCCAATCCATACGAGCGCGCATCTACCATCTCGGGGAGGCGCTCCTCGCGCAACATCGCCAACGTCGACCATCCCAACGTGCGTCGACGCTCCGCAACCAACACCAGGCGCAGGCATCGCAGGAGGGGAGGCGTCCTCGGCCTTCTCGACGACTTCTTCGCGGACGGCCGCCGAGTTATCTTCCTGGTCATCGTCGTCCTTGCCGTGATTCTCACCCTTATCATCGTGACCTCCGTGAGCTCGTGCGTGAGCAGCGATACGACGCAGAGCACGCGTACCGTAGCTGTGACCAGCGCCGACTCCTCGTCGAGCACGGGAACCACGACCGGGACGACCACCGACACATCGACGGACACGACCTCGAATACGTCCACGACGGACTCGGCCGCGACTACGACCACGACGCCGACCGAGACGGACGTCACCGTCACCCTGGCGAGCGGACAGGTGTCGTGGGTCGAGATTCAGTGCGACGGCGCGAGCAAGGTGGCCGATACCCTCACCGGCCCGTGGAGCGGGACGTATACGGTCACCGATTCGATTACCATCCAGGTGAGTGATACAAATGCCGTACAGGTCACCAAGAACGGGACGGCGGTCAGCTTCGAGTCGCGCGCCTCGGGCATCGGCACCGTGACCATCGCGGGCACGCCTGCCACCACGGACGCCTCGGCTAGCACGACCTCAACCGACGGTGCGACGACCACTACCGGCACCACAAGCGTGTAGGGCTACAGGGAGGATCAATGGCCAAGGAATCAAGCTTCGACGTCGTTTCCGTCGTTGACATGCAGGAGGTCGACAACGCTTACCAGCAGGCGTCGCGTGAGCTCACGCAACGCTACGACCTCAAGGGCACCGGCGCGACGCTCTCCCTCTCCAGAAAGGACGGCGTCTTCTCCATCGAAGCCCCCTCGGAGTTCATCGCCAGCCAGGTGCGCGACGTGCTCTCCGCAAAGCTCGTCAAGCGTGGAATCGACCTCGCTGCCGTGAGATGGGACAAGCCGCAGGCGGCGACAGGTATGTCGGTCCGCCAGTCCGGCAGCATCATCCAGGGCATAGATCAGGACACCGCCAAGAAGATCGCCAAGGACATCCGTGACTCCAAGGTCAAGGCGAAGGCGACCGTGGAGGGAGACAAGCTCCGCGTGAGCTCCGCTTCTCGCGACGTCCTCCAGTCCGTCATCGCATCCCTCAAGGAAGGGGATTATGGTCAGCCTCTCCAGTTCGTCAACTACCGATAGCCCATGCGCGGTCGTCCTCTTCGTCACGCTCGGCTGCGCCAAGAACGAGGTCGACACCGACAGGATGCGTGCCCTCCTGCTTCATGCCGGCTTCTCGGAGACCGCTGACGTAGACGAGGCGGACGTCGCGGTCGTGAACACCTGTTCGTTTCTCGCATCGGCCACGGAGGAGTCCATCGAGGCCACGCTCGAGCTCGCCGAGGGTGCCAGCGAGGGGGTGCGTGGCCTTCCCATCGTCATGTGCGGCTGCGTCCCGTCGCGCTACGGCGACGTCCTCCCGCACGAGCTGCCCGAGGTGTCCGCCTTCGTCAAGGCCGACGAGGAGGATGGTATCGTCGGCGTGGTGCGCGAGGTCCTCGGCATCGGCGGGGGCGAGCAGGAACCTGCGACCTGCGAGACCCTGCGTACCATCGAGGGAGCGAGCGCCTTCGTCAAGATCTCCGAGGGCTGTGACAGGTTCTGCGCCTTCTGCGCGATACCCTACATCCGCGGCCGCTATCAGTCCCGTCCTGCCGCCGACATCGTCTCCGAGGTCGGTGGCCTCATGGATGGCGGCGTGCGCGAGGTGGTCCTCATCGGCCAGGACACGGGCGTCTGGGGGAGCGACCTGCCGGGCACGGCTACGCTCGCCACCCTCCTTCGCCAGGTCGCCGAGGTCGTTCGACCGTACGGCGGATGGGTGCGCGTGCTCTACCTCCAGCCCGAGGGGATGACGGACGAGCTCATCGCGACCATCCGCGACACCCCTGAGGTGCTTGACTACATCGACATCCCCATCCAGCACTGCTCGGGTCGCGTGCTTGCGAGCATGGGTCGTCACGGGTCGGTCGACCAGCTTCGCGAGCTCTTCTCTCGCCTTCGCAGCGAGATTCCCGGCATGGTCCTGCGCACGACGGGCATGGCCGGCTTTCCCGGCGAGACGGACGACGAGGCCGACGAGCTTGCCAGCTTCATCCAGGAGGAGGAGTTCGACTACTGCTCGGTCTTCACCTACTCGCAGGAGGAGGGAACCGCGGCGGCCGAGATGCCCGACCAGGTTCCCGACGACGTCAAGCTCGAGCGTACGCAGCGGCTCATCGACATCACCGAGGAGCTCGGCTTCGCGGCGACCGCGCGACATCTCGGCGAGCGCGTCAGCGTTATCATCGACGGGACGGAGGAGTCGGAGGACGGCATCGAGCTCATAGGCCACGCCTGGTTCCAGGCACCCGACTCCGACGGTGCCGTGCACATCCTGAGCGGCGAGGCGTCCGTCGGAGACATCGTCACCTGCGACCTCGTCGACTCGTTCTGCTACGAGATGATCGGTGAGATCGTCGAGACGGAAGGGGAAGAGTAGTCTTGGCCAGCACGAGTAGGTCGATCTGGACGCCCGCAAACATCGTCACCTGCGTCAGGGTGGTGCTTGTTCCCTTCTGGCTGTTCTTCGCCGAGGCCTTTGGCCACCCCTCCGACGGACTGACCTTCTCCATAGGTGCGTTCGTGGTCTTTCTCGTCTACTGCGTGATATCGCTCACCGACAAGCTCGACGGCTACCTCGCCCGGAGCCGCAACGAGGTCACCACCTTCGGCAAGTTCCTCGACCCCATCGCAGACAAGCTCGCCGTCATCGTCGCCCTGTGCTACCTGCTCGAGATGGGCGAGGTCGGCTCCTGGTGCCTGCTCATCGTCGTGGCGAGGGAGTTTCTCGTCTCGGGGCTTCGCATGGTCGTGGCATCCAAGGGCACGGTCATCGCCGCCTCTGGGCTCGGCAAGGCAAAGACCGCCACGACGATGGGCTCCATCTGCGGACTTCTGCTCTGCATGAGCCTTCCCGCGGGCATCGTGTGGAGCCTCCTGCACGCGGTGTCGTTCGTTCTCCTCGTCGTCGCGATGGTGCTTACCGCATGGTCGGGCATCGACTACTTCGTCAAGTCGTGGGCGACGATTACCGAGGATGGTGACTAGGCGTGGCCGAAGGGGAGGTGCTTCCTCCGGATCGGGGGCTTTACGCTGCCTGTGCGTCGCTCGTCTCCGAGGCGTCGGCCGCAGGTCTTACGGTGGGTACCGCGGAGTCCTGCACGGGTGGCCTCGTGGCCGGTGCGATCACGTCCGTGCCTGGCGCATCGGGCGTTATCCGTGGCGGCGTCGTGAGCTACGCCATCCCCGTCAAGCATGACGTGCTCGGTGTCACCGAGGAGGTTATCGATGGGGCGGGAGTCGTCTCCGCGGAGTGTGCGGCCCAGATGGCCGAGGGCGCGCGCCGCGTTCTCGGCTGCGACGTGTCCGTCTCGGTGACGGGCATCGCGGGGCCAGGTGGCGAGGAGCCCGGTAAGCCCGTTGGGACCGTCTGGCTGGGACTTGCGACCCCAGGCGGCACGAAGACCTTTCACGACCTCTTCGCTGGCGACCGCACTGAGGTGAGGCTCGCCGCGGTGAGGCACGCCGTAGAGCTTCTCCGTGAAGGCATCATGGAGTCTTGCGATCCGATTTGATGGCAGGCTCGCAGAGCCATTCTCATGCTCGAGACATTTGCGCAGCTAGCCGTCACGCGTGTCAGACACCCGTCAGACTGCGGTAAGAGATGTCGTAGCGAGGGGTCAGATTTCGGTCAGAATGCGCTGGTAGAGTGCCACTAGGGATGGTTGACTACGAACGGGTGTTCGTATATCATCACAACCAGTCGGTACACAGAGGGAGAAGCCATGGCCAAGTCCAAGAATGTCATACGCGAGATTCACGTGCCCACGAGCGGGGAGGATCGCACCAAGGTGCTCTTGGAAACCACGTCCGAGATCGAGAAGAAGTTCGGACAGGGTTCCATCATGCGCTACGGTGATGGCGGTCCCAGCCTTGAGGTAGAGGCAATCCCCACCGGGTCGCTTGCGCTCGACGCGGCGCTTGGCATCGGCGGCGTGCCTCGTGGTCGCATCGTCGAGATATTCGGCCCCGAGTCCTCGGGCAAGACGACGCTCTCGCTCGAGATCCTCGCCGAGGCGCAGGCCATGGGCGGCGTCGTCGCCTTCATCGACGCAGAGCACGCCCTCGACCCAGGCTATGCGGCTCGCATCGGCGTGGACATCGACGAGGTCCTCATCTCTCAGCCCGATACCGGGGAGCAGGCGCTTGAGATCTGCGACATGCTCGTGCGCTCTGGTGCCATAGACGTCGTGGTCATCGACTCCGTGGCCGCGCTCGTCCCTCGCGCCGAGATCGAGGGAGAGATCGGCGACACCACCGTCGGCCTACAGGCCCGCCTCATGAGCCAGGCCCTCCGCAAGCTCGCCGGGTCGCTTGCCAAGTCCAACACCACCTGCATCTTCATCAACCAGCTTCGAGAGAAGATTGGCGTCATGTTCGGCAACCCCGAGACCACGCCTGGCGGTCGCGCGCTCAAGTTCTTTGCGTCGGTGCGCATGGACATCCGTCGCATCGACAGCATCAAGGTCAACGGCGAGGCCGTGGGCAACAGGGTGAAGGTCAAGGTCGTCAAGAACAAGGTGGCACCACCCTTCAAGCAGGCCGAGTTCGACATCATGTACGGGAAGGGCATCTCAAAGGAGGGCTCGCTGCTCGACATGGCCGTCAACTACGAGATTGTCAACAAGTCGGGCTCGTGGTTCACGTACGGAGACGAGCGTCTCGGTCAGGGCCGCGAGGCGGCAAAGGAGTTCCTTGCCTCCAACCCCGATCTCATGGACGAGATCGACCACAAGGTTCGTGTCGCGTGCGGTCTCGTTCTGGGCGACGAGCGCGTCGGCGAGCCCGTCGAGGTGGCCGGTGCCGTCGACGACACCGACGCCAAAGAGTAGATGAACGTCAAACCTGAGTCCCGTCTGTCTCTTGAGTGGGACGTGAGCCTGCCCGAGGGGGGAGTGGCCCGCCTCGGGCAGCGCAAGCCCCGCGGCATCGTCACCGTGAGTACGAGCACGTACGGTGACGAGTCCTTTTCCGTTCCCGTTGCTGTCGCTCGCAAGCTGGCGGCAGAGAGAAGGGCGGGTAGGGTCAACCCCGACTCTCGTAACGAGCTCATCCACCAGACGGGGGAGATCGCCCGGGGATGTGCCTCGCTTCGCATAGCGGGACTCATCGAGAAACGGGATTATTCCTCGAAGGAGATCGCGGACAAACTGAGTCTCGATGGATACTCGCAGCCCGCGATAAAGGCTGCCGTCGTGCGCGCGATCGATTGTCACCTCGTGGACGACGCGCGCTACGCCGACGTCTTCATACGCTCCAAGCTGGGTCAGGGATGGGGAAGCCTCAAGATCGAGCATGAGCTCGAGAGGCGTGGCATTTCCGTGGGGTCGGTCGTTGGATGGCCGGAGAGCTTCTTCTCAGACGTCTGCGAGGAGGACGTTGCCTACGAGCTTGCAAGGGGCAGGCATCTCACGGGCAAGAACGATTACGAGAAGATCGTGCGCTTTCTGTACGGTCATGGGTACTCCGGAGGCGTATCCTCGCGCGTCGCCCGGCGCATCCTCGACGAGGCGGACTCCGACGATTGATCGCAGGATTCGCTTGCCAACGATTTTCCCGTGGAGGAAAGGGTCTTTTACCAGTTGTGACCTTTGATTCGTTTGACATAACGACCTAACGAACCTACGATAAGCAGGCCATTAGGTGTTTTCTCTTCCGCTGGCGATGCCAGCTGATCTTTTTGTCCGATCTTTGGCCGTATCTGCAGTTTGTATCAGGTTCTGGCGGTTGCGAACTTACCTCTCATGGCGGGTCCCTTGGCGCATAGCGTCGGGGACTCCTGAATACTACATAGACATCAACGTCATTTGAGGAGCACATCATGGAATTCGTCATTGGCGTCGTCTGCCTCCTGGTGGGTGCAGTCGTCGCTTACGTTATCTTGGCGGGAATGAGCAACTCTCGCCTCAAGACCGCTGACTCCCAGCTCGAGGGTGCCAGGAGCGAGGCGAGCCGCATCACGTCAGAGGCCGAGCGCCAGGCGGAGACCGCAAAGAAGGAGACCGTCCTCGAGGCGAAGGAGGAGATCCTTCAGCTCAAGCAGAACTCCGAGGCGGAGGAGAAGAAGCGCAAGGTCGAGCTTCAGAGCCTCGAGAACCGCATCATGCAGCGCGAGGAGTCCCTTGATCGGCGCAACGACCAGCTCGACGGCCGCGAGCACAAGCTCTCCAGCCTCCAGGGCCAGCTCGACAAGCGCAAGGGCGACCTCGATGACATGGTCGCCAAGCAGTCCGTCGAGCTCGAGCGCATCGCCGGCCTCTCTCAGGACGACGCACACGGCGAGCTCATCCAGCGCGTTCGCAGCCAGTGCGTGCGCGAGGAGGCTCAGATTCTCCGCGAGTCAGAGCAGACCGTCCGCGCCCAGGCCGACAAGACCGCCCGCGAGATCATCTCAACGGCCATCCAGCGCTGCGCGGCCGACCAGGCGGGCGAGATCACCGTCACGTCCGTTCACATCCCCTCCGATGACCTCAAGGGTCGCATCATCGGTCGCGAGGGTCGCAACATCCGCACCTTCGAGCAGGTGTCCGGCGTGTCCCTCGTCATAGACGACACCCCCGAGACGGTCGTTCTCTCGAGCTTCGACCCCGTTCGCCGCGAGACGGCGCGCGTGGCGCTCGAGAACCTCATCGCCGACGGTCGCATTCACCCCGCTCGCATCGAGGAGCTCTACAAGAAGGCCGAAGACCTCGTCAACGAGCGTGTTCGCGAGGCCGGCGAGCAGGCCGCCTTCGATGCGGGCATCCATGACCTTCACCCCGAGCTCGTGAAGACGCTCGGAGCCCTTCGTTATCGCACCTCCTTCGGTCAGAACGTGCTCCAGCACTCCATCCAGGTGTCAGCGCTCTGTGGCATCATGGCGTCCGAGCTCGGTATAGACGAGGCGCCCGCCAAGCGCGCAGGGCTTCTCCACGACCTCGGCAAGGCCATCGACCACGAGGTCGAGGGTCCGCACGCCGTCATCGGCGCCGACCTCGCCCGTCGCTACGGAGAGCGTCCCGAGATCGTGCATGCCATCGAGGCGCACCATGCCGACGTCGATCCCGATTCCGTCCTCGACGTTCTCGTGCAGGCATCCGATGCCATCTCCGCCGCCCGTCCTGGCGCGCGCAGGGAGTCGGCGGAGAACTACATCAAGCGTCTCGAGAAGCTCGAGGAGATCTCCAATGCCCACGAGGGTGTCGAGCGCACCTACGCCATGCAGGCCGGACGTGAGCTCCACGTCATGGTTGAGCCCGAGAAGATCTCCGATGCACAGGCAACCATCCTCGCTCATGACATCGCACAGCAGATCGAGAACGAGATGGAGTATCCCGGACAGGTGCGTGTCGTGGTCATTCGCGAGTCTCGCGCCGTCGACGTCGCCAAGTAGTATCCGTCCATGGCTCAGGACGCCAACGACCTGCTCTCGTTCGTCGCCTCCATGGGGGGCGAGCGTCAGCTTCGCGTCGAGGAGAACCTCGGCGAGGGCTACGTTCGCCTGAGGGTCGCCGAGGCCGAGCGTCGACAGGCGAAGCATGACATCCGCTGCGTCGAGGACGTCGTGATCGAGATGCTCCGCAACGCCCGAGACGCCGGTGCCCGCCACGTCTACGTGTCCACCTCGCGCGAGGGCAACCTGCGCTGCACGACGATGCTCGACGACGGGTCGGGCATCCCGGCCGACATGCAGGCCAGGATATTCGAGGCGAGGGTCACCAGCAAGCTCGAGAGCGTCCACATGGACAGATGGGGCGTCCACGGCCGAGGCATGGCGCTCTATTCGGTGAGCGAGAACGCCGTCTCTGCCGAGGTCATGTCATCGGCGCTGGGGAAGGGTTCGTCCATCAGGGTCGTCACCGACGCGACTGAGCTTTCCGAGCGCACCGATCAGTCCACGTGGCCCTCTATGGGTGTGGACGACGACGGTGAGCAGAGCTGCGTGCGCGGACCGCACAACATCATCCGCTCCTGCTGCGAGTTCGCGCTCGAGGAGCGCGGCACCTGCGAGGTGTATCTCGGCTCACCGGCCGAGATCGCCGCCACGGCGCGCGCGCGTGCGGCGAGGTCGGTCGACGGGGCAGGGTACCTTTTCATCGACGATCTCTCCGAGCTTCCGGTTATCGAGCGGCTTCGCATCGCCGCCGACGCCCGCGAGCTGATGTCCGTTGCGAGCAGCCTTGGTCTCGAGATGTCGGAGCGCACTGCGCACCGAATCGTCTCCGGTCAGATCAAGCCCCTTCGGAGCGTCTCGGCACGACTCACGCACAAGGGTGATGCTACGACCACGCGTGAGGTCGACCTGGCCCGTGATCGCCGCGGTCTCAAGATCTCAGACTGTGACATCGAGGAGTTCTCGCGCATCATGGAGCGTGATTTCACCTTCGTCGGCGATAGGTACTACCTCTCGCTCCTTTCCGACCCCAAGGTTCGGGTGGGAAAGGGTCGCATCACCGTAACCTTCGAGCTTGACGGAAGCGACTAGTCGCTCGATGACGATCGCGTTGCTTCTCAAACGACCAGCTAACCACTATACTTGGCAAGATATACTTTCGCCGCTCAAACATCATTGCAGATACGATAATCGCACCGGGAGTCGCAGCATGGATTTTCTGAAGGTGTCTAGTAAGTCATCTCCGGCCTCGGTTGCCGGTGCCATTGCGGGGATGGTCAAAGACGGGGTGCCCGTCAACATCCAGTGCGTGGGTGCCGGTGCCGTGAACCAGGCCGTCAAGGCCATCGCCATCGCGCGCGGCTTTCTCATCCCCACGGGCGTGGACATCTCCTGTGCCCCCACGTTCTCGGACATCGAGATTGACGGCGAGAGCCGCACGGCCATTCGCATCGCCATCTACGTGCACAGACTCGTCCCGCCTTCTCGATCGGTAGGTGCCGTCGACGATTCCGTGAGTGCGGTTCGATAGATGGCGCATAGCGAGAAGCTCGTTGGCAAGACGTACTTCGTCAAGACCTTTGGCTGTCAGATGAACCTCCACGACTCCGAGCGCGTGAGCGGCCTGCTCGACCAGTGCGGCTGCATCGAGGTGCCAACGCCAGACGAGGCGGACATCGTCTGCTTCATGACGTGCTGCGTGCGCGAGAACGCCGACCAGCGCCTCTACGGCCAGGCGTCGGCCACCGTGAGCATGTCGGCACCCCCCTCCGGTCGGCGAGTCGTGGCCGTGGGCGGCTGCATCGCTCAGCGCGACGGCGAGCGCATGCGGGAGCACATCCCCAACGTTGACGTGGTCTTTGGCACGAGCGCCCTTGCGAGCCTCCCCCAGCTCATCGCGGAGGCCTTCGAGGGGCCTGACGACTGCATCGAGGTGGACACCTCGGAGGAGAAGAGGGGCTTCTCGACCGACCTGCCCAGCCACCGGGCACAGCGCTTCCATGCATGGGTGCCCATCATGACCGGCTGCAACAACTTCTGCACCTACTGCATCGTTCCCTATGTTCGTGGTCGCGAGAGGAGCAGGACCTTCGAGAGCATCATCTCGGAATGCGACGCTCTCGTGGCCGACGGCGTCCGCGAGATCACGCTCCTTGGTCAGAACGTCAACTCCTACGGTCGCGACAGCTACGGGAAACCCCGATTCGCAGAGCTCGTGCGCGCCGTCGGAAAAACGGGCATCGAGCGCATCAGATTCACGTCCTCCAACCCCAAGGACCTCTCCGACGAGGTCATCGCCGCCATGAGCGAGACCGCGGCCGTCATGCCGCATCTGCACCTCGCGGTTCAGAGCGGGTCGACGCGCATCTTGAGGGCGATGAATCGCCGCTACACGCGCGAGCAGTACCTCGAACTCGTTTCGAGGCTTCGTGCGGCCATGCCCGGCCTCGCGCTCTCCACCGACATCATCGTCGGCTTTCCCGGCGAGCAGGAGGATGACTTCCTGCAGACGCTCTCGCTCGTGCACGAGGCGGCCTTCTCCTCGGCCTTCACGTTCATCTACTCAAAGCGCCCTGGCACCCCTGCCGCCAGGATAGATGACCCTACTCCCCACGAGGTCATCCAGGACCGCTTCGACCGTCTCGCCGAACAGGTTGCCTCCCAGGCCTATGCGGCAAACCAGCTTGCGCTCGGCCAGACCGTACGCGCCCTCGTGGAGGGCGGCTCCAAGCGTGACAGCTCGGTCATGGTCGGTCACAGCGAGAAGAACCAGACGGTGCACTTCGCGCTGCCCGAGGGGGTAGACCCCGCCTCGCTTGTCGGGCGGATCTGCGAGGTGCACGTGGACGAGGCCCGTACCTGGTATCTCCGGGGAACCATGGAGGGGGACCCTCGATGAGCCTGCCTGGGCCCCTCGTCTGCGTCGTGGGTCCGACCGCCTCTGGCAAGAGCACCCTTTCCGAGCTCGTGGCAGTCGGTCTCGACACCTCGATCGTCTCGATCGACGCCATGCAGGTGTATCGAGGCATGGACGTGGGCACGGCAAAAGCCTCCGTCTCCGAGCGAATCCGCCCCCTTCTCATGGTCGACGTCGCCGACGTCACCGACGACTATTCCGCCCGGCTCTTCCAGCGTGATGCCCGAGCCTGCGTCGACGAGCTTCTTGCATGCCGTAAGACACCCGTGCTCTGCGGTGGTACCGGTCTCTATCTCAACGCCACGATCGACGAGATGGAGTTTCCGGCTGGCACCATAGGTGGCGAGGGTCGCTCTCGCTACGAGAGGTATGCGAGCGAGCATGGCGCAGAGGCGCTCCATGCCCTGCTCGCGGGGCATGACCCGGCGAGTGCGGCGCTCATCCATCCCAACAACGTGCGGAGGTGCGTCCGCGCGCTCGAGATGCTCGACGAGGGGATAGGCTATGCCGACCACCACGAGGGGCTTCACCAGAGGGATGGGCATTACGAGGCCATGATATGGGGGCTCACGATGGATCGCGCGCGACTCTATGCGCGTATCGATGCGCGCGTCGACCGCATGGTCGAGAAGGGCCTCGTGGACGAGGTCCGCTCGCTCTGCGAGTGCGGGCTCGAGTCCTCCAATACGGCAAGCCAGGCGATCGGCTACAAGGAGGTCATCGCCGCCCTCCATGGCGAGACGACCATTGCCGAGGCCATCGACCAGGTCAAGCTGCGCACGCGGCGCTACGCAAAGCGGCAGCTCTCATGGTTTCGTCACGACGGTCGCGTTCGATGGATTGACCTCGACCAGGTCTGCATCGAGGATGCCGCAGGTATGATCGTCTCATCCGTTCTGTCGAGGGAGGAAAGTCTTGGCTAGGTTCACCCCAAAGTCGACGGCGCCCGTCCCCGAGCGCGCCATTCTCGTCGGAGTCGACTTCGGTGACTCCGACTGGACCATCGACGACTCCATGGCAGAGCTCGGAAGGCTTGCCGAGACCGACGGCGCCGACGTCGTCATGACCATGACGCAGCGACTGGACAAGCCCGTGCCGCGAACCTTCATCGGGAAGGGCAAGACCGAGGAGCTCGTGTCGTACGTGCGCAACCTCGATGCGGACGTGGTGATCTTCGATGACGAGCTCACACCCTCCCAGCAGGCAAACCTCGAGAAGATAGTGGGGGAGTCCGTCAAGGTCATCGACCGCACGGCGCTCATCCTCGACATCTTTGGCACGCACGCGACCACGCATGAGGGAAGAATCCAGGTGCAGCTCGCGCAGCTGCAGTACCTCCTCCCCAGGTTGAGGGGCATGTGGAGCCATCTCGTGGGCGAGCAGACGCGCGGCGGCATCGGCAGCAGGTTCGGTCAGGGCGAGAGCCAGCTCGAGGTTGACAGGCGCATCGTCCGTGATCGGATCTCCACGCTTCGACACGAGCTCGTCGAGCTCGAGAAGAGACGCGGCGTGCAGAGCAAGGCTCGTTGGGACTCCGGCGTCTACCGGGTTGCGCTCGTCGGCTACACCAACGCGGGCAAGTCCACCCTTCTGAACAAGCTGACCGGTTCGGACGTCTATGTCCGCGACGAGCTCTTTGCCACGCTCGACCCCACCACCCGTGCCCTCGACCTCGATGAGGGCCGCAAGATCACGATAACGGACACTGTTGGCTTCATTCAGAAGCTGCCCACGATGCTCGTCGAGTCGTTCAAGTCAACGCTCGCGGAGGTCTCGTCGGCAGACCTCGTGCTCCTCTTGGTCGATGCGAGCGATTCGAACGCCGACCGGGAGATCGCGGCGGTTCACTCGGTGCTCGCGGACATCGGCGCGGACAAGATTGCCTCGGTGCTCGTCTACAACAAGTGCGACCTTCTCGATGACGAGGGGCGCAGGCGCGCAATGACGCTCCATCCCGAGTCGCAGCTCATATCCGCCCGAGAGGGTCAGGGCGTTCGCGGGCTCCTCTACAGGATCGCCCAGGAGGCATCTCACGGAGACGAGACCTGCACCGTACTCATCCCGTTTGAGCGGGGCCTTCTCGTGAAGATGCTGCACGAGCGCTGCCAGATTATCCGGGAGCGCTATGCGGAGGACGGGCTCTTTGCCACGGTACGCGCCTCGGAGCGCATGAGACAGACGCTCGCCCCCTTCATCGTGCCAGACGACCCGGAGAGGTCCGAGGGCGCCTAGGAAAGGGCCACGCCCGTCAGAACGAGAAGGATGGGTTGGTGCAGCACATAGATGGGGAGCGCATGCCTTCCCGCGAAGTTGAGCGGGGCGATGGTGCACCTTCGCGCCCAGTCTGGATAGCCCCTCTTGACAAAGTGCGAGCCGACGGCCGCTCCCGAGAGATAGACCATGAGATAGGGGAGGAGCGGGTAGTAGTCGCCCGAGGCAAAGTGGGGACCGGGAAAGCCGAGCCATGAAAGCCACTCCGTCTGGTAGAGGACCTGTGGAAGCCGGACCTCGAGGGGACCTATGCCCACATAGCCGCCTGAGACGGGAAGAAGCAGCACGAAGCAGGCAAAAAGGACGAGTGCCGCGACGAGTCCGCACGGAAGTGCGTTGAGCTTCTGAAGGGCCCATGCGACGAGCGTGCACGCCGCCATGCAGAAGATGATGCCAAAGGATATGGGCGTGTCGACCGCGACAAGGTATGTCGCCGCGAATATCGCGATCGCAACGGCGCCGTACTTGAGCCCGCGCTTGAGGTTGCTCCGGGACTGGCTGCACATGCAGCCCGCCACAAAAAGAAACGTCCACGAGATGCTCGCCCTCCATATGTCCTGGAACGGAGGCGCGAACCAGTCAAGCTGCACGCCGGCAAGGAACCGAAGGTCATAGCACAGGTGAAACAGCACCATCGAGATGACGGAAAAGCCCCGCAGGGTGTCGAAGAGACCGACTCGTCTGGTGGTGCAAGTCGAATGACCTGATGACGTTGGAGACGAGCTCACGCCAGTGCCCTATGACATCGAGCGGATGAGCGCAGTGACCCTGCCGAGAATGACCGGGTTGTCCGCATAGATGGGAGCCATGCTGTCGTTCTCGGGCTGAAGGCGAATCCGGTCCTTCTCGCGGTAGAACGTCTTCACCGTGGCCGAGTCGTCGAGCAGGGCGACGACTATCTCTCCGTTGCGGGCGTCCCGCTGCTCCTTTACGACGATGTAGTCGCCATCAAAGATTCCGGCGTTGATCATGGACTCGCCGCGCACCCTGAGGATAAAGGAGCTGGCGTCGCCAACGATGCTCGTGGGAAGGGAGAGGGTCTCCTCGACGTTCTGCTCGGCGAGGATGGGCGTGCCGGCGGCAACCCTGCCGACGAGTGGGAGCGTGATCAGGTTGTTGTCAAGGTCCTGGGTGACATTGATGACCCTGGCCTCCGACTCCTGCGGTGCGTCTTGCTTCTCGACGACCTCGATGGTACGCGGCTTCTTGGGATCTCGATTGATGAGGCCCTTCTGCTCGAGGGCCTTGAGGTGCATGTGGACCGTTGATGGCGAGGCAAGGCCTACGGCGGCGCCGATCTCCCTCACCGACGGCGGATAGCCATGCTCGTCGGTATAGGTGCAGATGTACTCATAGATGGCAGTCTGCCTCTTGCTGAGCTTTGCCGTGGCCATAACGAACCTCCCTTTCGTATGGGCACATGATACCCTACTTCGTTGCCTACAGCAAACATTTGTTCTAGTTTTGCTTGACACGAACACATGTACGATTCATTATAAGTACATACGTTCGGTCTCTGATTCTTATTGGTGTCCCAGGGCACCTGTATAAAGGAGCCAGAGACTTTGAAAGGGGAAAGAGATGCCTCAGACAACGATGTATGACAGCTTTGGGTGCGACGGTTCCTCGGCCCTCAAGGCATCGCGTCGAGAGCTCACACTCCTTGATGGCTATGAAACCTCAGGGTCCGAGGTCCTGCCTCGTTCGACGGCACGTTCCGTAAGAAGGTCGAATCAAAACGCGCGCATCGACAGGCTCAGTCTCGGTCAGCTCGTCGTTTCGCTCGTCGCCAGCGCGGCGGTCGTTCTCATGCTTTGCTTGGCGTTTCTCTTTGCGAGCGCTGGTGTCTCCGCTCGGCAGAGCCAGGCGCTTGATACCATCCCTACGGCTTCGGTCGTCGTTCGCAGCGGTGACTCCCTCTGGTCCCTTGCCGAGGGGCATCCCGTCACGGGATACTCCACCCAGGAGATCGTCACCTGGATCAAGGCGCGCAACTCTCTTGACTCCGCCAACATACAGGCGGGCCAGGCCATTCTCGTTCCCACGTCGGTCGCGGCGGTCTAAAACATGTACAAGTGATTCCACTACGTTTCATTCTTGGGACGAGTATCGATGTATGTCACTTCTGTGATATCTTGCCTAGGTGTCATGTCATCTAGGAGGTTCGATGCGCTGTCCAAAATGTGGTTGCGATGAATCAAAGGTTGTAGATTCGCGCCCCTCGGAGAACAACGATGCCATACGGCGTCGTCGTGAGTGCACAAGCTGCGGCTTTCGCTTTACCACATACGAGCGACGCGAGGAGATGCCGATTCTCGTCATCAAGAAGGACGGCCACAAGGAGACCTTCGATCGCCAGAAGCTCATGCGTGGCCTCTTGGCCGCGACTGCCAAGAGAGACGTGCCCTTTCAGGCGCTCGACGGCCTCATCGATGACATAGAATCTGAGGTACGTGATGGTGGTGTCATGGAGGTGAGGTCGGAGGACCTCGGCCGCATGGTCTTGAAGCGGCTCATCTCCATAGACAAAGTCGCCTATGTGCGCTTTGCCTCCGTCTATCGCGACTTCAAGGACGTCGATGAATTCAGCGAAGAACTGAGGAGTCTCAACCAATGACAGACGAGCATGTCCTTCTGCCCATCAAGAGGCTTGATCCCACGGTCGAGCTTCCTTCGTATGCCTACTCCGGTGATGCCGGTCTCGACCTTCGCTCCAGCGAGGAGGTCACCCTCGCTCCTCACGAGCGCAGGCTCGTCTCGACGGGCCTTGCCGTAGCCATTCCAGAGGGGTATGCGGGCTTTGTTCAGCCCCGGAGCGGCCTCGCCCTTCGCGAGGGCCTCTCCATGGCAAACACTCCCGGGCTCATCGACGCCCACTATCGCGGCGAACTCAAGGTCTGCGCCGTCAACCTTGACGACAAGACGGACATTCACATCACGCGCGGCGAGAGAATCGCCCAGCTTGTAATTCAGAAGGTGCCCGTCGTCGAGCTCGTCGAGGTCGACGAGCTCGACGAGACCGATCGAGGCACCGGTGGCTTTGGCTCGAGCGGTGTCTAACGCCCCTGTGTTCTCGGCTCCCGTCTGCGGCGGAGCTTGGACGATTTGTCATGTGCAATAGATTGGAGTGTTCTGTTTATGGAGAAATTCTTTAAGATGGGCGACAGAGGTTCGTCGACCGGCCAGGAGATTCGCGCCGGACTCACGACGTTCCTCGCCATGGCGTATATCATCGCGGTGAACCCCGCGCTGATGGAGGCCGCTGGCGTACCCATTGCCGCTGCCGTCACGTCGACCTGCATCGGCGCCGGCATCATGACCATCCTTATGGGTCTCTTTGCCAATCGCCCGCTCGCTTGCGCATCCGGCATGGGCGTCAACGCCGTCGTCGCATACACGCTGACTGGCGTCGCCAACGGTGACTGGCATGCTGCCATGGCCGTCATCTTCATCGAGGGCGTCGCGATTCTCGTGCTCGTCCTCTGCGGTCTGCGCGAGGCCATCATGGACGCCATTCCCGTCTCGCTTCGTCACGCCATCTCCGTGGGCCTCGGACTCTTCATTGCGATGATCGGTCTGTCCGACGGTGGCATCATCGTCGCCAACACCGCCACGATGGTCTCTCTCGGTGACATCTCCAGCCCAACCTTCATCGTCGGTCTCATCTCCATCGTCGCGACCGTCATCCTCTATGCGGCTAACGTAAAGGGCTCTTTGCTCATCGGCATCGTCATCGCCGTGCTCGCCGGCATTCCCCTGGGTGTGACCTCGCTGCCCACCGGCCTGGTCTCCGGGCTGGACTTCTCGTCGTTCGGTGCACCCTTCCTTACCGACGCGAACGGCGTCATGGGCATCGCGAAGGTCATCACCACACCCGTTCTGCTCGTCTTCGCATTCTCCCTCATGATGTCTGACTTCTTTGACACCATGGGCACCGCCATGGCCGTCGGCAAGCAGGGCGAGTTCCTGAACGAGGACGGCTCCGTTGAGAACATCAAGGAGATCCTGATCGTCGACTCCGCAGCGGCAGCTGCGGGCGGTTTCGTCGGCGCCTCCTCCATCACGACCTTCGTCGAGTCCGCCTCGGGTGCCGCCGATGGCGGTCGCACCGGTCTCACCTCGGTGGTCACCGGTGCCCTCTTCATCGTCGCGGCGTTCTTCGCACCCCTCATCTCCATCGTGAGCGCAGCCGCGACTTGTGGCGCCCTTGTCATGGTCGGCTACCTCATGATGACCGACGTCGTCGACATCGACTGGTCCAACTTCCTCGAGGGCTTCCCGGCGTTCATGGTCATCGCCGGCGTGCCCATGACCTACTCGATCTCCGACGGCATCGGCTTTGGCTTCATCGCCTACGTCATCGTCGCCTGTCTCACCAGGCAGGTGAAGAAGGTCAAGCCGCTCATGTGGGTTGCAACGGCTGCATTCCTTGTCTATTTCATCATTGTCTAGCGCGGCCAAGCAAACTTCTGGGCCCGGACGTGCGTCCGGGCCTCTTTTATGCGAGGACGTCTCTTGAGAAGGAGGATGTGCATGGCAAAGAATGATCGCGAGATCATCGGCGTTGACGACAGGGTATCTGTCGCGCGCGCGATTCCTCTCGGCATCCAGCACATGATGAGCATGTTCGGGTCAACGGTTCTGGTACCCGTGTTGACGGGCCTCGACCCGAACGTCGCCATCATGTGCTCGGGTATCGGCACCATCTGCTATCTGCTCGTGACGGGAGGGAAGATTCCGAGCTACCTTGGGAGCTCCTTTGCCTTCATCAGCCCTATCATCGCGATTGGTGCCACGCAGGGGCTCAATGCGGCCATGTCTGGCGTCATCGTCTCGGGCTGCATCTACCTCATCGTCGCCGGTATCATCAAGCTCGTGGGTACGGGCTGGCTTAACAGGGTCCTCCCGCCCGTACTCGTCGCTTCGGTCATGGTGGTCATCGGTGTCGGCCTCTCCGCCACTGCGGTGAAGATGGCCTTTCAGACCACCGCTGCCGACGGCAGCAGCGTCTTCTATGGCATCGGCGCCATCGTTGCGGGAATCACCCTCATCGCGGCCGTGGTCTTTTCGAGCCGTGGCGGCCTCCTTGGCACGGTGCCGGTGCTTCTCGCCATCGTCACCGGCTATCTCGTCTCCCTCGCCCTCGGTCTCGTAGACTTCTCCGGCGTTGAGAGCGCTGCATGGATTGGTCTGCCCAACGTCTCTGCTCCTCGTTTTGACTGGGGTGCCATCATTCTCATCGGGCCGATTGCCTTCGTCACCATCATCGAGCACATCGGTCACCTCCTCGCCGTTGGCGAGATCGTGGGCAAGGACTATCGGGACATGCTTCCGCGCTCGCTCTGCGGTGACGGCATCTCCACGATTATCTCCGGCTTTCTTGGCGGCCCCCCGACGACCACCTATGCCGAGAACATCGGCGTCATGAGCGTCACGCGCGTCTACGCCACGCAGATCTTCTGGTATGCGGCGGGCTTCGCGCTCCTCGTGGGTGGCTTCTGCCCCAAGCTCGCGGCGCTCATCCAGTCAATCCCAAGCCCCGTCATGGGTGGGGTCTGCCTGCTCCTCTTTGGTCTCATCGCCTCCAACGGCCTGCGCATGCTCGTGGCCAACGGAGTCAACTTCGACGTCAACCGTAACCTCATGATCGCCTCCGTCGTCATCATTCTCGGCGTGGGCATGGAGACCTCGGGCATCTCGATCCCCCTCGGCAACTACTCGCTGCCAGGCATGGCGACCTCTACGATCGTGGGCATCATCCTCAACCTCATTCTTCCCATGCCACAGGAAGAGAAGGACGCAACGAAATAGGCGTCTGACGCATTTTGGCGCTTTGATGAGGGGCCGAGAACCACGTATGGGTTCTCGGCCCCTTTGCGTGTGGTAGGTGTGCGCATCGTGGACGGACTAGATTGCGATGATGTGGGTACCCTTTTACTATCTAATCTGTCGAAGGGGGAGCGATGAAGGACGTCGTGAAGAAGGACCTTGTCATCATCGGTGGTGGCCCGGCGGGTCTTACTGCCTCTCTCTATGCGTCACGATCGCTTCTAGACGCCATCACGCTGGAGCAGGAGGCGGTGGGCGGTCAGGTCATACTCACGAGCGAGGTGGACAACTATCCCGCCGTTCCGCACGTCGATGGCTATACGCTCGTAGAGGCCATGCGTGCGCAGGCCGAGGAGCTCGGCGGCTCGATTGCCATGGAGCGCGTGTCGGCGATAGCCGTCAATCCCAATACGGGAGACTTCCGTGTGACGTCCTCTGGTGCGGAGTATCTGTCACGGTCGGTGATTCTTGCCGGTGGTGCCACGCCGCGCCGAGCGGGGTTTGACGGAGAGGAGCGCTTTGCGGGACACGGTGTCTCGTACTGCGCCACCTGTGACGGCATGTTCTACAGGGGCAAGCGTGTCTACGTCGTGGGGGGCGGAAACTCGGCCTGCGAGGAGGCTCTCTTCCTCACGCGCTTCGCGAGTGAGGTGGTTCTCGTCGTTCGCAAGGACCATCTGCGCGCCCAGGCCTCCGTCGCCCGTCAGCTCGAGGAGAATCCCAAGGTCACGATGGCGTTTACCACCACTCTCGTAGCCGTCGGCGGGGGAGAGCTCCTCTCGTGGATCAGCCTTCGCGACGAGACCACGGGTCAGGTGCGCACCGACAGGTATGACGAGGGCTCCTTTGGCGTCTTTGTCTTCGTCGGTCGCGTTCCCGCGACGTCGCTGGTCTCGGGCATGGTGGAGCTTGACGAGACGGGCCACGTAGTCACCGACGAGCGCATGTCCACGCAGGTGCCAGGCCTCTTTGCCGCTGGTGACGTACGAAGCAAATCCCTCAGGCAGATTGTCACGGCAGCCTCTGACGGGGCCATAGCGGCAACGAGCGTGGCTGCCTATCTCGGACAGCCAATCGAGGGCTAAATTCAAAACAGAACATACGTTCGTATCTTGATAGGTCGCCATCTGATGGTGACACTGAGGCATCTGTCGTATTCCGGCGGAAGACCCTACGGTGTCCGTCGTTTTTAAAGCTCTGTATAACCGCTGGTAAACGAGGCGCTGAGAGGCTTTCTAAGCCATTGCAATCTAGACGGTGGAAGTTCTCTCGGCGCCTTATGGGACATTGGAGTGGGAAGTCCGGGCGATCGAGCACATCTGCGGATGGCTGCACGCCATGGCTCGAGCACCGTCGATGTTCCTCGTCCCAAAGTGCCTGGTGCAGTCGTGCGCCGTCCCTCTCATAAAACCGTGATAATATATCTTATGTAAAGTAGAGAGGAAGTCGAAATCGCTGTGCCGACTCCCCCTCGCTCCCTCTCGCATGGGGTTACTCGGGCGCCCAGCGACCGTTGATGCCTGGCCTGCACAGCTGTTTGAGCTTGAGCTCCACATCGTCCTCGTAGTCGGTGCCCATGATAATGAGCAGCACGTCGAGTGCCATGAGAGGCGTGTCGCCCGTGGGCACGATCTCCTGCCCGGCGCGCTCGATCGTGACGATGCGCGCCCCGCTTGGCCACGGAACGTCCTTCACGAGCGCCCCGTCGAGCTTTGAGCCCGTCCCCACGTGATGCTCCTTGAGGACCTTCTCGCCAGGCATCCCGTTTACGGACGAGTCGTCCGGCGTCACGCCGAGAAGACGTGCCAGCAGATGGTCGTAGAACGGATCGACGCGCAGGATGTTGGCCGTCACGTACGATACGATCGAGACTATGGCAACCGAGAGCAGCGCGTCGAGCGAGCCGGAGAGTTCGAAACAGAGGACGACGGCCGTCACCGGCGCCCGAACGACGCTTGAGAAGAGACCGGCCACACCAAGAAGCAGGAAGTTCACGACGTAGGCATCCGGAAATCCGAAGAACGTCGATGCCATGATGCCAAAGAGGGCACCGGAGAGCGACCCCATGACCACCAGCGGAAAGAGTGTGCCACCTGGGGCCCCGGAGGCAAAGCAGATCGTGGTAAAGAGGTACTTCCCTATCAGAAGCGCAAGAATCGTTGCCCCAGCGAGCGCCCCCGGTTGCGCCAGGAGGTCCATGATGGCATCTCCACCGCACAGGAGCTGCGGAAACGTAAATGCGACTACGCCTGCGAGCGCAAACGGAACAGCGAGCCGCGCATAGGGAAGATGCTTGTCGATACGCTCGTAGAGCGATTGGCAGAAGAACATCCCCTTGTTGTGGACAGACCCGAGCAGACCGCAGTAGATGCCGATGAGCACGACGAGAAGGTAGTCGATGTGAGGAAGGTCGCTCGTGAAGCGCAGGGTGATGACGGGAGACACGCCGAGCACCTGCGACACGAGAAAGTCGGCCACCACCGACGCCGTCATGACACAGACGATCAGCGGGGCGCTGAACTCCTTATGTATTTCCTCCACGGCAAAGAGGACACCCGTGAGTGGCGCGTGGAATGCCGCGGACATTCCGGCAGCGGCTCCACAGGTAACGAGGAGCCGCTCTTCTCCCCTACCGTTCTTGAGGACCTTCGAGACGGCCTTGGCAGACATGCTGCCAAGCTGCACCGCTGGTCCCTCGCGCCCAAGAGAAAGCCCGCCAAAGGCGCAGAGCACGCCCTCTGCGAACTTTGCCGTGATGACACGGTGCCAGGGCATGTCGATGCGGCCCATGACCTCGGCGTCAACCTGGGGGATGCCGCTCCCCTGCGTGTACGGCTCCCAGAGGAGGAGCCGTGAGACGACCATGAGAATGACGGCGAGGACGGCGAACCAGAGCGCCATGCCCAGGGGGCTTCCCGAGGCGAGCGACGTGACGGCGCGTAGGCCCTCTTCGGCGCAGCGCAAGGCGAGCCGGTAGAGGGCGACGATGCCCCCGCCAAGGACGCCGATGAGGGCGCCCTCGATGACCAAACGTATCTGGAAGCGTCGGGAGAAGCGCCTCGAGACGATGTTTTCGTCCGAGCGAACCTTGGGCATGGACCGCCTACGTCCTGAACGGACCGCCGCCGTAGTAGGAGTAGCCATAGATGGAATCGAGGCAGACGCCCCTGGTGGGGTTTGCCGCCTGAATCATCTGCCCGCCGCCGACGTAGATGGCGATGTGATCAAAGCTTGATCTCGTAAAGAGGACATCGCCAGCTACGAGGTCGTCTCTGTTGTCCTTCCAGAGACCTGCGGCCTGGATGGCCCTGCCGATGGTTCCCGCAGTGCCCTGCCTCGCGCCAACAAAGCAATAGTAGACAAGTCCGCTGCAGTCAAAGCCAACGCTCGGGCTAGCTCCACCATAGACGTAAGGATAGCCGAGACAGGAGTAGGCAGACGAGACGCCGCAATTGGGATAGGCACCACCACTCGAGGAGCCTGACCCGCTGCCGGACGAACCAGAACCGCTGTCAGAGGAGCCTGACCCGCTGCCGGACGATCCAGAGCCGCTGCTCGAGCCACCGCCGGAGCTGCCTGACGAGGAGCCAGAGCCTCCCGTCGAGCCGGACGTGAGATCCTGGCCTGTCTGACTGGTCGTGATCGCGTTGACCACCGTACCCACGTTGCTCGCCGCAGCGGCCGCGGCCTGTGCCGCAAGCTCGGCCTGCACCTCGGCGTCGAGCTGGTTGTAGTAGGTCTGTGCCTCGGCGACCGCTGACTGATACTCGTCCACCTGGGACTGCATGGAGTCGACCTGCGCCTGCTGGTCGGCCTGCTGGGTCTCGAGCTCGGACTTCTCCTGCTCGAGCTGAGCCTCCAAGGTGACCACGTTGTCGATGGCATCGGCATCGGACTCGTTGATCTTGTCCATGTAGTAGATGCGGCTGACGAGGTCCTCTGCGCTCGTGGCGCCGAGGACGAAGTCCATGAAGCTCGTGGAGCCGGACTTGTAGGAGCTACGCATGCGATCCGAGAGCACCTGGCGCTTTGCGTCGAGCTCGGTCTGGGTCGACTCGATGTCCAGCTGCTTGCTGTCGATTGCGGAATCCGTGGACTCGAGGTCGGCCGTTGCGGTGTCCAGCTGGTCTTGAAGGCTCGAGAGCTGCGCTCCCAGCGAGTCGAGATGCTCCGAGGCGGCCGCAAGCTCGGACTGCGTATCGGCAAAGACGCTCTGGGGAAAGAGACCCAGCCACGTGGCGGCAATGGCTGTCGACGCGAGCAGGGTTCTTCGTGAGATGTTGTGCCTTGTCATGTTGTCTGCCCCTCTCAGATCGGGCGGTGCTTGGCGTTATAGACACCCCGCACGCAGAACAGGACGTCACATTCTCCCAAATGATACTCCATAGTTAGCGTTCTGCACGAATGCGCCACGAACAAGCCCTTAGCCGCCGAAACCGCCGCCGATGCAGGCGTAGACGGTGGCATAGCATACGTAGCCTCCTGGGGACGGCGCGTGAATCATCTTGCTTCCGCCGGCGTAGATGGCGACGTGTCCCGTGGAACAGAAAATGATGTCTCCCGCGGAGAGGACGCTCGAGTAGTTCGAGAGGCTGCAGTCCTTCCAGTTGCCGTGCCCTTTGACCCAGGACATGAGGCCTGGGACGTTGGTGGCATAGGGCGTGGAGTAGCCCGCGAGGTGATAGGCGGTGGCCACGAGGCCGCAGCAGTCGAAGCCACCCATGTTGGTACCGTAGCAGCCCCACTTATAGGGCCAGCCGATGAACTGCTCGGCGTTTGACACTATGCTGCTCGAGGAGGAGGCGTCATAGGAGCCGTTCTCGGAGTCGGAGACGGACGATGATGCGTTGTTTGCATCCTTGGTGGTCTCGACCGTACCAACGACCGTACTGACGCCGGAGTTCGTCGTGGATGTGGTGGTCGTGGTGCCGGTGCTCGTCGTTGCCGCGGCAGCCTGCGCTGCGGCTGCCTCCGCGGCGAGGGCCTGCTGAACCTGGCTGTCAAGGCCGTTGTAGTACGACTGCGCCTGCGCCACGGCGGTCTCGTAGTCGGAGATGCTCGTCTGGGCGTCTGCGAGGTTTTGCTCCTGCTCGGCCTGCTTGTCCTCGAGTTGCGTCTTCTGCTGGGCGAGCTGGTCGCCCAGCTCCTTCACGCTCTCGATGGCCGAGGCCTGCGAGTCGGAGATCTTATCCATGTAGTAGATGCGGCTGACGAGGTCTTCTGCGCTCGTGGCGCCAAGAACGAAGTCGAGCATGGAGGTCGAGCCGGACTTGTAGGAACTCCGCATGTTGTCGCTCAGCTCCGTGCGCTTGTCGTCAAGCTGGGTCTGGGTCTCATCGATCTGCGACTGCGTGTCCATGATCTGGGTCTTGGTGTCTTCGAGGGTCGCCTCCGCCGTCGCGAGGTTTGCCTGCATGGATGAGAGGTTGTCGCCCATGGTGTCGAGCTGCGAGCGTGCCTCGTCGAGCTGGGCCTGAAGCTCCGTGCTCGTGGGGTCGGCGAAAGCCATGCGCGGCATGAGACCGAGCCATGTGGCCGAGGCGGCAGCGGCCACGAAGAGGGACCTTCTCGTGATGTTGGTTGGCATGCTGGTTACTCCCTAGCGGTTCGTTTCCATCACGTTCTTTAGGATAGCGCAGAACGGGTGCGTTCACGAAACCCACCATCAAAGCAGGACCGACCGACAGGCGCTCGAGGCAAGCACCTGTCGGTCGGTCCCCCTGTGATCCGGGAGGAATTGCTTGGCTACCCGAGCGCAAGGCCCATGAGGATGATCTCCTGCCAGCCGCCCGTGCGGGAACGAAACCCCCTTGGGTTTCGACCGTATTCCACGAAACCCGCTTTTCTATAGAGCGACAGCGCAGAGGCGTTGTCCGCCACAACGGTCAGTTCCATCTGGAGGTAACCCGCCTGACGAGCACATTCGATGCAAGCCTCCAGGAGCGCTCGGCCGATACCCAGCCCCCAGAAGTCCCTCTCAATGCTGATCCCAAACTCCGTGCGGTGTTTGACCTTGTCTTTTCTTCCCACTGCCTCGATGCCGGCGCACCCGACGACGTGCCCTTCCACAACCGCGCAGAGTTCGATCTCATCGGGGCTGCATTCCTTTTCTGCCAGGAACTGCCGCTCCCGCTTGAGGTCGAATTCGTTCTCGTCGGGGTATGTCAACAGGAAGTCCGTTTGGGAGTGCGTCAGATTGAAGCTGGCAAGCACTTCTGCTGCATCTTCTTCGCGCGCATCCCTCAGCACGCATCCTCTGCCGTCCCGGAGCGTGATCCTCTCTTCGTACCTCAAACTTCCGCTTCCTTCCAAGGTGCGCGGGACGACAGGCTACCTGACCTTGATGAGGGTGTAGACCTCCTCGTCGTAGTCCTTGGCCATCAGATCGCGGGGGTTGAGGTAGCAGAGCTCGAGGATGAACGAGAAGCCGGCGACCTTGGCGCCGGACTGCTCCACGAGCTTTGCCGTGGCGATGGCGGTGCCGCCGGTGGCCACGAGGTCGTCGACGATGAGCACCCTGTCGTCGGGCGCAAGGGCATCCTTGTGTATGTCGAGCTCGTCGGTGCCATACTCAAGGGAGTAGGTCTGCGAGAAGGTCTCGCGCGGAAGCTTGCCGGGCTTGCGGGCGGGAACGAAGCCAACGCCGAGCTTGTAGGCAACGGGCGCCCCGACGAGGAAGCCACGGGCCTCCGCCCCGACGACCTTGGTGATGCCCTGGTGCATGAAGTGGTCGGAGATGTCATCGACAAGGTTTACAAGGCATGCAGGATCGTCGAAGAGCGGCGTGATGTCCTTGAAGATGACGCCGGGCTCGGGGTAGTCGGGAATGCTGATGACATGGCCCTCATAATCAAAATCAGACACACGATGTCCTTTCTCGCTTGCGTATACTTTGCGGGCGCCCCGCTCGCTATGCGCCCATGTCTTTGAAAGACTCGCCCACACGGCGCCTGATGAGCTCTCCCCTCACCGAGTTGGTGAGGCCGAGCATGCGCGAAAACGCATCGTCGAAGCGTCTTCTGCCCTCGTCGGTAGCCTCGCCGCCCGCTCCCCTGCTGCGTTTGGCGTAGACCACGAGCGCCTGCTCGAACATCGCAGACTCCCTGTTGGCGGCGGTGACGTACTGGCGGAGGTTCTTGGGCCCGATCCCAAAGCGCTGCAGCTCGTCGCAGACGCGGATGAGCCTGAAGTCCTTGCCGTCCACGAGGTCGCGGCCATGGGGAGAGCGCTTGAGCGTGATGACGCCCGCCTCGGAGAGCTGGCGCACGAAGCTCACCGACGTTCCCACGAGCTCGGGCATGCGGTCTATGGGGTGGAGCTTGCCCGTGATCTCATCGTCGTCGACGGGAAGCGAGATGACGTCGGCGCTGATGGCGTCTGGTGCGGCGGACGCGTGGCCCGACTCGTTGCGCGCGAGCTCCTCCTTGATCACGGAGAGGGGAAGGAAGCGATTCTTCTGCAGGTAGAGAATGGACTCGAGACGCTTGATGTCACGCTGGGAGTATAGCCTGTAACCGCCGGGGGTTCTCGACGGGTTGAGAAGTCCCTCGTCCTCGAGATAACGGACCTTCGACACGGAGAGGTCTGGGTACTGCGGCTGGAGTCTCTTTACGACTTTGCCTATGGTCAGATAGCCCGTGCTCGGCATCACTAGCCCTCGGTGTTGATCCTGCGCCTGGCATTGGTGTGGAACACCATGCGAAACGTGCCGATTTGGATGGTGGAACCGTCTCGAAGCGTGGACTTGCTTACGATGGCGCCGTCGACCCAGGTGCCGTTGAGCGATCCGAGGTCTTCCACGGTGGCGAAGCCGGCGGAGATGTTGGCGAGGTCCATACGCGCATGGTGGCGAGAGACGGTCATGTCGTTCAGGAATACGCTGCTCTTGACGTCGCGGCCGAGCGTGATGACGGGGCTGTCGAGCTCGAAGGTCTCTCCGATCTGTGGCCCCTTGACGATGGTGAGCGTGGGATGAGAGGGCTTATCCGCGCCTAGGAGGTCGGGTATGGTGGAGTCTGCGGAAGGCATATGAAAGATCTGGGTTGCCCCGGTGTTGGTGTTGAAGTCGTTTTCGGGCATGAAGCACTCCCCTCGAATACGCGATTAGCTTTTCTATGATACCGCTTACCTGCAGGCGACGCAGTCCATCTCGATAAGCGCATCCATGGGAAGTCCCGATACGGCCACGACCGCTCGCGCAGGTGCGGGCGAGGGAAACCTACGGCTGTAGACCTCGTTCATGGCATCCATGTCGCGAATGTCCGCAAGGTAGACGGTGGTCTGGGCGATGTCGGCGAGAGAGCAGCTGGCTGCGGCGAGGATGGTCTCGATGATGTCGATGACCCTGTCGGTCTGCTCGTCGATGCCGCCCTCCACGAGCCTATGGCTGTCATAAGGAGAGATGGCCAGCTGTCCCGACGCAAAGACGAGACGGCCGGCAGTGGTTCCCTGCGAGTAGGGTCCCACCGAGTCCGGCGCGCCAAGCGCATTTATCGCGTACTTCATGTCGTCTACTCCCCCGCCCTGGTTCCCAAGCCCCGCCTGGAGGCCGCCTCCTCGAGACGTTCGAGCGCCTCGTCGATCACGCTCGTCGGACACGCGAGGTTAAACCTCTCGAAGCCGGTGCCCGCCTCGCCAAACACGTATCCCTCATCCAGCCAGAGGAGCGCGTCTTTCCTCATGAAAGCCTCGAGATCCTTGGCATGCAGCCCCCATGCCCTGAAGTCTACCCAAGCGAGGTAGGTTCCCTCAAGCGGAAATACGAAGAGTTCGGGATGACGTGCGGCCGCCCAGTCGCGCAGGTGCTCGTAGTTGGTCTCGATGACCTCGATGAGCTCGTCGAGCCAGCTGGCGCACTCCTCGTAGGCGGCTATGGTGGCCGCATAGCCAAAGGCGTTGAGGTCAAACATCGCAAGCCGCGAGAAGCCTTCGGAGAAACGCGTGCGGACCTGTTCGTCGGGCACATAGATGACGGAGGCCTGACATCCCGCAAGGTTGAAGGTCTTTGAGGGAGCCGTGCATACGAGCACGTGGCCGTACTCATCGGGTCTCATGACGCGCATGATCGTGGTGTGTTCGTGATGGGGCATGACGAGGTCGTCGTGAATCTCGTCGGAGACGATGAAGATGTCGTTGGAGACGCAGATGTCCACGAGCCTGCGAAGCTCGTCGGCAGACCAGACCCTGCCCACGGGGTTGTGCGGGCTGCAGAGGATGAGCATCTTGTTTGCGGGGTTCGCTGCCTTGGCTTCGAGGTCGTCGAAGTCGATTTCGTAGTGGCCGCCCGCAAGTCTGAGGGGGTTCTCCACGAGCGTTCGCCCGTTTTCCTCCACGGCCATCTTGAACGGATAGTAGACGGGCGGCTGGATGATGATGCCGTCACCCTTGCGCGTGAGGCAGCGGACGGCGTTGAAGAACGCGGGAACGACGCCCGGGGAGGTCACGATCCACTCGGTGCTTGGATGCCAGGCGTGGCGGGACTCCTGCCAGCCTACGCAGGCGTCGAAGAAGCGCTTGGTGGGCTCGGTGTAGCCGAGGACGGTGGTGTCGATGAGCGTGTGAAGGGCGCGCTTGATCTCGGGCGGGTTCTTGAGCTCCATGTCTGCCACGGAGAGGGGCACGACCCCTTCGGGGGGCGTGGGGTTGTCGGCGAGCATTGACTCCCACTTTGAGGAGCCCTGCCCCCTGCGGTCGACGCGAGTCGAGAAATCATGCTCCATAAACTGCTCCGATTCCTAAGAAAACGCAGGTGAGCCTTCGCTACGAAAGGGCGCGCTCCCCGACGAAGTCGCTTCCCTCCCGGAGGAGGTGCCAGCACGAGAGCTCGTCTCGGCTTGTTTCTACAACCCCTCGCTCTGCGAGAAGGCCGCCCCAGGGAAGGTCGCTTTCCAGCATCGAAGACACGGCGTCGTGCCCCACGGGCTCGACGCCAGAAAACGAGAGGAGACTTCGCCAGAGGCCGACGGCCGACTGGGGAGAGACGAGAAGCACGTAGCCGGGCTGGGTGCCTGCCACGTCCGGAAGGCCGATGACAAACGTCGAGATGCGATCGAGCATGCAGCGACGAATCTGGCGAGGCGAAGGGAGCTCGGAGGCGTCGGGGACGTAGTCGGAGAGGATCCGGCGGGCATCGGACCCCACGACCAGGAGCGCAACGAGCATCTCCGTGGCATCCTCGAGCTCGACGTCCTCGTAGGGGGCGTAGCCGTCCTTGCTCACGCCCGCGAGGAACGAGAGCCATCCGTGAAGCACCGGTCCGCGCCTGCTGGCGTCGAGAACCACGTACTCACCCGCCCCCGTCCGGGCGACGAGGGGAATGGAAGAGACGGTCCCCTCCCCCGTGAGCGCGGGCGTGTAGCCCGCACCGCCCGGCTCGGTTCTCTCCGCACAGAACGCGGCGTCGCAGAGCGACCCTGCGGGATGTCCGGAAACGAGCAGGAAGGTAAAGCCGGTGAGGTCGGCGAGAAGGGCGCCGTCTCTGGCGTGGTCGACGCTTGTCTCGCCCGCGTACGATGCGGGAACAAGCAGGTCGCCGTCAGCGGAGGCGTCAAACGTCGCGCCGAGATAGACGTGCTCGTGGTAGAGGATGCCCGTCCGCGAGGATGACCTCTCCGTCATGCGGCTGCTCCCAGCGTGGAGGTGTTCATGAAGAGCGGGAGCGCGAAGATGTTGAAGGAAGGCACGTCGTCAAACACGAGAGAGGTGTAGTAGCGTACCGTCCCCGAGGGTCTGCCTCCCTGCGACCAGGTCGTGCTTCCCGCCATCTGGTTGGAGTCGAGGAGTTTGTCGGAGCGTGCCATGACCGTGGAGTACGAGAGCGCGTCACCATCGGGCCAGACGTTTATCGAGGTCGTGCCCACCGCATGCGTCACCGTGGAGAGTCCGAAGTTCAAGGCGTAGGGCCGCACGTCGATGACCCAGCTCGAAGACGAGACGGGCCGATCCACGAAGTTGTCGTAGGCCCAGTCAAGGATCGCCTCGGTGTCGGTGAACCTTCCCGACGTCGTCGAGCAGCCGAGCACGCAGGTGTAGAGCGTGACGCCGTTCCTGCGACATGCGCCGAGGAAGGCGGCCTGGTTGTCGACGTATCCGGTCTTGATGCCGAGCATGCCCTCGTAGACGCCCATGAGGTCATCGGTGGAACTGAGGGTCTTCTGGGTACCGCCGATCGGGAGGGTGATGGAGGTCGTGCGTACGGTGCTTGCGATGAAGGGGAAGTTCTCGAGCGCATAGCGACCAAGGGTGACGAGGTCGGACGCGCAGGAGTAGTGGTTCGCGTCATAGAGGCCGTGGGGGTTGGTGAAGTGCGTGTGGGTCATGCCGAGCTCCGCGGCCTTCTCGTTCATGAGGTCGACGAAGGCGTCCTCGGAACCAGCCACGTTGATGGCGACGTTGAGTGCGGCATCGTTACCCGAATAGACGAGCATGGCCTGGAGGAGCTGGCGCATGGTGGGGGTGTCGCTCGAGGTGAAGCCCGCCGTCTGCGAGTCCGAGCCGAGGTCGACGTCGGAGATGGTGCAGGTCGAGTCGAGGTCGATGCCCGACTCGAGCGCAACGACGGCGGTCATGACCTTGGTGATCGAGGCCATGGACATCTCCTGGTCCGCGTTCTTGCTCCAAAGCACGTTGCCGGCGCTGTCGACAACGATGGCGCACTGCGCCTCCGAGATGTCAGGCTCGGTGTCGACGGCAAGGGCCCGCACGGGAGCGAGCGTTGCAAAAAAGATGAACGCGATCACGAGCGCGGCAGCGGCAGAGACCTGGCGGTAGCGTCTACTCACCTTTTGTTGCCTCCTGTTTGGCACGCCAGGCGTTGCGGATGGCGAAACCCTCGCGGGTGTAGATGATGGCGGTGGCTGCGGAGCATACCAGACCGGCATATACGAAGAAGATTCCGACGGCGGAGGGTGTCGAGTTGAGGCCGGGCAGCCAGCTCGCCGTCGTGATGCCCAGGCCGTTGACGACGGGCAGGTTGAGCAGAAGGTCGCAGAAGCCGACCATGAGAAGGGCGGTGGTGACCTTTCCGATATAGACGACGTCAACGGGACGACGGCGATAGCGCTGAAGGAACCAGGAGCCCCAGGCGAGGTAGGCGTCTCGTATGATGACGAAGGCGGCGACCCACAGGGGAAGCTCTCCGGTGAGCATGAGCCCGAGAACGCCCGCAAAGAGAAGCACGCGGTCCATGACCGGGTCCATGATCTTTCCGACCCAGCTCACGGTATGGGTGGCGCGGGCCACCTTGCCATCGAGGAAGTCGGTGAGGGCCGCGACGGCGTAGAAGGTGAGAGCGAGGTAGCGGTCCTCGCCCGTGGCGAACATGAGCAGAAAAGCGATGGTGAGTGCCAAGCGACAGAACGTGATGAGATTGGCAAGGGTGAGGATGCGGTGAGAGGGATTGTCGGGCGTTCCCTCGAGTTCCGCAGCTCTCCCTTCGGACTGCAGCTGCTCTGCATCCGAGTCGACCATGTTCTTCAGATCGGTCTTTAGGTGCTCGGACTTCTCAGACACGTGATTCCTAGCGGTCGTCTCTTTTACCAAGCACCTATACTAGCGTACTTTTGACAGGGGATTGTAAGTGGACATGTTCTCCAAAGGCCGTTTTCAGCTTTGGGCCTTCCCTACAGGACCGTGTGCTCGAGAAGCGAGACGAGCACGCGAATGCCCTGGGCATACGTTCGTCGAGAAATGCGCTCGTTGGTGCCGTGAACGCCTCGCGTCTCCTCCTCGGGCTGTGGTCTGAACGGGGACATCCTGAGCACCGAGTCACAGACGGACTCGTACCGAATGGCGTCGGTGCCGCCGCAGACAAAGGACGGCACCACGACCACGTCGGGATAATAGTGCTCGAAAACCTCCCTGAGCTCGGCGTATCCCGCACCATCCACCGAGTCGACGCGTCCTGCCGGGGTGGCATGAACGAGCTCTATGGCGATGCCGGGGTCATCTACGGCGTCTTGCACGAGCGAGAGGGCATCCTCGATGGACGTCTCGGGGAGAAGACGTAGATTGATGGTGGCACTCACGTTACCTGGCATGACGTTTGGCGCGGCGCTCCCACCCTCGATCTGGTCGATGGCGACGGTCGTGCTCACGAAGGGGTGGAGATCGCGCGTACCCGCGGCGACCTCGGCGAGCCTCTCCGCATTGGCGTCGACGTCGGCCACGAGCGTGCGGAACGGCTCTTCCGTGACGTGAGGGGCGAGCGTACGAAAGGTGTCGCCGACGATGGGGGTGAGCTGCGGTGCAGGCTTTGAGGTCGAGACGCATGCGAGGGCGCGGCAGAGGCGCTCGAGCGAGGTGCCACCAAAGGGGTTGGACGAGTGCCCGCCATCGCCCCTCGCCGAAAGCCTCACGTCGAGATAGCCCTTCTGGGACAGGCAGATGTCCGATATGACCGTGCCGGGCGCACCGTATGCGGCTCCATCGCACATCGTGGTCGTGCCCTCGTCGAGAAGCCATGCGAGACGAACTCCCCGGCGGAGCAGCTCTTCCGCAAGATGTGCGGCACCCTGGCTCGTGACTTCCTCGTCTTCGCCAAAAGCGAGGTAGATGCTGCGTCTGGGCGTGCCGTGGTGGGCGATGAGGTACTCGACGGCCTCGAGCTCGCCCATGAGCATGTCCTTGATGTCGAGTGCCCCCCTCCCCCATACGTACTCGTCGTCAAGAAAGCCGCAGAAGGCGCCATGCTCCCAGAGGGCCTCGGTCCCAGGGACTACCGGCACGACGTCCTGATGTGCCATGAGCTGCACCGCCCTGAGCGCGGGGTCGCTGCCGGGGATGGTCACGAGAACGGAGTGGCCCACGAGCTCGAGAGAGCCGGCCGCCATGACGTGCGGATAGCTCGATCGCATGAGCTCCACCAACGTCTCGAAGGCGGAGAAGTCCGTCTCACCGGGGGTGGTGTAGACCGTGCGGCAGGCGATGGCGCGCGAAAGTCGGAGTGCTGCGCCATTCACGTCGAGGTCGGCGTAGTCGTCCTCGTGTGCATAGTGGTCGTACACGTTGATGGAGCTTGCCGTCGCCATTGGTCGTCTCCCCGTCCCCGCACCACCGTTTATGTCAATGATTCTACGCGCTTGCGGTATCTTTGCCTTGCATGTGGGTACACTTTGCCCAACGCGAATCAGCCAAGAGACCCATCAGGGAGGCACGCATGAGCGACGAGGATATCACAGGTACGGACGAAGAGGACTGGGCTCCTGAGTTCATCACGCTCGATTACGAGGACGACACGTCCGAGAGGTGCGAGGTTCTCGGTATCTTCGAGTGTGACGGCGCAGAGTACATCGCGCTCGTCCCCGACTCCGACCAAGACTCGGTGTACCTCTATGGATACGACGAGAACGAGGACGGTAGCTTCGACCTCGTCGACATCGACGACAGTGTGTTCGATGCGGTGAGCGCCGCCTACGAGGCGATCATGGAGGGTGAGGACGAGTAGTCCCGCCCATGAGGTGACGGACAAGGGGGTCGGGCGAGAGCTCGGCCCCCTTGTCCGTCCCGATGCCCGGACAAAAGGGGCGCAGGCGACGCCCATCATTCGTTGCGCGTGTGGTTCTTTCGAGCCGTCTCTTTACGAGGGGCTCCTCGCGGTAGAGTCAGAGCGTTGAACATGCAGGGAGAATGATGAGGAGGCGCACGTGATCAGGCTCGTGCTCGCAGACATGGACGAAACGCTCAAACCCATGAGCTCCGATGCCGTCTCGCCTCGCACCGTGGACGCGATCGAGGGCCTGCGCGCATCGGGCATCGAGTTTGGACCAGCTTCCGGGCGCTCCAGGTTCGACCTCGTGAATTTCTTTCATGGCGATGAGTCATGCGTTAGCACGGGCGTCATCTCTGGAGGGAAGCGCGTCTTTCTCGACGACGTGCTTGTGCTCGATCGCCCCATGAGCCACGAGACGCTCGTGCGCCTGTGCGACATCATCGCCGACGAACCCGACACGGTCATGAGTCTCTACGATGAGGAGGGACACTCGGCCGACAATCCTCCCGAGTGGCTCGTCGCTCCCACGACCGACGAGGAGCTGCATGACATCCAGACCGGCTATACGGGAATCTGCGCGGACGCCGCGATCATGGAGATTCCCGACCGCACCTTCCATGTGGTCGGCCTCATGAACGCCGAGTCTCCTGATAGATTCGCGGCGATGCGCACGCGCGTAGAGGCCGCCTGTCCTGACATCGAGCTCGTTTCGCCCATCCCGGGTTGGTATGACGTGAACCCACGCGGGTGGAGCAAGGCAAACGGCTTCGAGTTTCTCATCAAGCAGATAGGAATCAGCCCAGAAGAGGTCGTCTTCATCGGCGATTCCGAAAACGACCTCACGATGATGAATCTCGTTCCCAACTCGGCGTGCGTCGCCAATGGAACCGAATCTGCCCTTGCCGCCGCGCACTATCACATCCCAAGTGCCGAGCAGGACGGTCCCGCCCAGCTCATGGAGGCCCTGTCCGCTACGGGCGGCCACCTTCGGGAGGCGCTCGCAAGGCTTGGAACATCCGACTAGGCAAGGCCACGTTTCTCCGACTGCGTTGTCGAAGGAAAAAATCGCGACCGTCGCATGACCCTGGAGGGATGACCTCCCGATGGTTGTGTGACGGTCGCGAGCCTGGCCCTCTTCGCGTGACTGCTACGCGCGCTTGATCATGCGGACGCGCCGCATGCCCTCGATGGACCTGATCTGCCTGATGGCGTCCTCGTCAAAGACGCCAGAGCACTCGATGAGCGTGTAGGCGTTGCTTCCGCGGCTCTTGTTGGTCATGTTCTCGATGTTGAGGCTCGAGCTGGCGATGATCTGGGTGATCTTGCCGATGATGCCCTGCAGGTTCTCGTGGAACAGGGCGATGCGCGTGCCGCTCTGGATGGGACCAAGGTCAACGTTGCCATAGTTCACCGAATGGCTGACGTTGCCGTTCTCGAGGTAGTCCTTGAGCTCGGTCGCCGCCATGACCGCGCAGTTGTCCTCGGCCTCTGCCGTCGAGGCGCCGAGGTGCGGGAGGACGATGGCGTTTTTCATGTTGGCGCTCGCGGGGTTGGCGAAGTCGGTGACGTAGTGGGCCACGTGGCCGTCGTCGAGGGCCTCCGCCATTGCCTGCTCGTCGACGAGGGTGTCGCGGGCGAAGTTGAGCACCACGACGCCGGTCTTCATGCGAGAGATCGCATCGGCATTGATCATGCCCTTGGTGTCTGCGGTGGCGGGCACGTGGACGGTGATGAAATCGCATTCCGCGTAGATGGAGCCGACGTCAGTGACGTGCTCGATGCGACGGTCGAGGCCCCAGGCCGCGTTGATCGAGAGAAACGGATCGAAGCCGTAGGCCTGCATGCCGAGCCGCGTGGCAGTGTTGGCGACGGCCGCACCAATGGCTCCGAGGCCGATGACGCCGAGCTTCTTGCCCGAGAGCTCGGTGCCCGCGAAGCGATTCTTGGCCTTCTCGGCCCTCTTGCTCACGTCGGGGTCATCGCAGTTCTCGCGGACCCACTCGTTGCCACCGATGATGTCGCGGCTGGCGAGCAGCATTCCGGCGAGGACGAGCTCCTTCACGGCGTTGGCGTTGGCACCGGGCGTGTTGAAGACGACGATGCCCTCCTCGGCACAGCGGTCGACGGGGATGTTGTTCACGCCGGCGCCGGCCCGCGCGATGGCCAGAAGGGACTCCGGGAACTCGACCTCGTTGAGGTTGGCGCTTCTCACGAGAATGGCGTTTGCGCCGTCGAGCTCGCTCACGAGCTCGTAGCCGTTGCCGAGGCTGTCGGTGCCGACCTTGGCGATGTTGTTCATGCAGTGGACCTTGTACATGGAATCTCCTTCGCAACGCGGGCGTCAGGGCACCCCGCCGCATTTTTTGTCGACGTATCCGCTAGTGGTTGGTCTCGAAGTCCTTCATGAAGGCGACGAGCTTGACCACACCCTCGCGGGGCATGGCGTTGTAGATCGAGGCGCGCATGCCGCCTACGGAGCGATGCCCCTTGAGGCTCACGAAGCCGGCCTTGGTGGCTGCTGCCACGAACTCGGCATCGAGGTCAGGACTGCCCGTGACGAACGGAACGTTCATGAGAGAGCGGCAGGACGGGTCGACGGTCGACGAGAACATGTCGGAGCTGTCAAGGTAGTCGTAGAGGATGCCGGCCTTCTCGACGTTTTTCTCCTTCATGCCCTGGAGACCACCTTGAGCGGCGATCCACTTGAAGACCTTGCCGCACACGTAGATGCCCCAGCAGTTGGGTGTGTTGTAGAGCGACCCTGCATCGGCCTGCGTCTTGAAGCGCAGCATCGTGGGCACGCCGGGCAGGTCGTCCGGGATGAGGTCCTCGCGCACGATGACGATCTGCACGCCCGCGGGCCCGACGTTCTTCTGCACGCCCGCATGGATGAGGCCATATCTGGTGACGTCGACGGGCTCGGAGAGAAACATCGAGCTCTGGTCGGCGACGAGCTCGTGGCCCTTGGTGTTGGGGAGCTCGGGAAACTTGGTGCCGTAGATGGTGTTGTTCTCGCAGATGTAGACGTAGCTCGCGTCGTCGCGGATGGGCAGGTCGGAGCAGTCGGGGATGTAGGAGAAGTTCTTGTCCTTGGAGCTCGCAACGATTTTGGGATCGCCGAGGATCTCCGCCTCCTTGTATGCCTTGTTGGCCCAGTTGCCCGTGATGATGTAGTCCGCCCTCTTGTTGAGGGCGAGGTTCATGAAGACGCTGGCAAAGACCAGGCTGTCACCGCCCTGGACAAAGATGACCTTGTAGTTGTCGGGGATGTCCATGAGACTGCGAAGGTCCGTCTCGGCAGCGTCGATGATTCCCTGGAAGGTCTTGGATCGGTGACTCATCTCGTTGACGGACATGCCAGAGCCCTGGTAGTCGAGCATCTCATCCGCGGCCTCCCGAAGGACTTCCTCGGGGAGGACGGCTGGACCAGCAGAGAAGTTGTAGACGCGACTCATGTAATCACCATTCCAATGACGGTCGAGGCGACGGCGGCAGCCGATTTCCTACGTATGAGTGGTCGGTTACGTGCCAATGTCGTCAATCATAGAGGTCTTGCTTCGATGTTTTGTATCAGATTGGTTTCGGTTAGCCAGAACGTATGGCAAGGGCAGCGTCTCTCCATCCGAAGGATGGGCGGATGAGTTTTTGGGGAGGGGTGTGACATGGGAGTGATGTATGAGATTCTTTCGACACCAGGAGCCTATCTCATGCCGGCGTTCTACGACTCCCACGCGCCGAGGAGATCGATGCCGCCGATGAGGGTCCCCTTTGGCGAGGATCGGCTCCAGCATGTGGTGGTGTGGGAGCCCGACGAGGTGACGCACGCCGAGACGGTCGTATGGTTTCACGGGGGCGGCTATCTCGTGGGCACGCCCGAGAGCATGAGCAACGCGGCCGACGTCTATAACGCCCAGGGTTATCGCTTTGCTTCGGTGGGCTTTCGTCTCATGCCCTGGCATCGCTTTCCCGCGCAGGTCTACGACGCCTTCGTCGGCGTGCGCGAGATGCTCTGCTGGCTTACCAATCGCGGCGAGACGGGCGGCATCATCCTCGGCGGAAGCTCCGCAGGCGGCATGTCGGCAGCGCTCGTGGCGTACGGACGCGACCTGCAGGACCTCTACCATGTCGATGGCTCGCAGGTGAAGGCATACGTCTCGTGCGCCGCCGTCCTGGACGCCGCCGACATGCTCGTTGACTGCGCTCCCCCGGGGCCGGCAGGTGCGGCCTTCTATCGCACGGGGCTCGACCTGCCCGGCTGTGATCCGACGGACAGAGACTCCGTCCGTACCATGCTTCTCCCCTATTCGCCCATCGACGTCATTCGACGTGAGGTCGTTGAGGGGACGCTGCCGCACGTTCCATACTTTGGGGTGCACGGCACTGCTGACGAGATGAGTCCCATCGAGACGGAGCGCGCTTTTGCCAGCGAGCTCGCATGTGCCCTGGGGCCTGGCTGCTCCACGCTTCACGAGGTCTCCGACCCACGCTGGCAGCACATGGTGACGACGGTCACGACGTATAAGCGTCAGGTGGATGCGGACCCCGTGCTCTCGCATCTCTTCTCGTGGCTTGACAGGTGCCGGTGCTGGGGATGGTGACTGCTGGAGATGGTGACAGGTATCTTTTCCAGGTTTTCCGGAAAACCTGGAAAAGATACCTGTCACCATCTCCAGCAGTCACCATCCCCAGCACCGGCACCCCGAGCGCCAGCCGTCCCCTCGCGGAGGCGGCCAAAATGTATAATCAGTCTGTTGTGGGGTAGCGCACGGACGAAAGGGACACCATGGATATCAAGGTCCAGCATTCAAAGCTCGGAACCATCCTCCTGGGCGTTGCGGCCCTCGTTTTGGGTGTCATCGTATTCACAAATCCGCAGAACGCAACCGTTGCCCTTACGCTCACCGTCGGTTGGGTGCTTGCCATTCTGGGCGTCATGACCCTTCTCAACGCGCTTACGAGGTGGAGCGTGATCTTCACGCAGCTCGATCTCTACTTTGGCATCCTCGAGCTGCTCTTTGGCGTCATCATCATCAACAGCCCCGCGTTCTTCGTCGCATGGGTCTTCGTCCTTCTCGGCATCTACGTCATCATCACCGGCTGCAGCGCGCTCTTTAGCGCCAATGCCCTGCGGGCCCTCGGCGTCGAGCACTCCGGTGGCGCCGTCGTGGCGGCCGTGCTCACGATTGTCCTCGGGGTCCTGGTCCTCGTGTCTCCCTTTGCCACGGCCGGTCTTACGATGATGATCTGCGGGGGATCGCTCGTCTATACAGGCGTCGTCACCATCATCTCCGGTCTCGGCATGAAGAGAGACGACAAGTAGGCGCAGCTCTCCGGGAGCAAGTCCGCGCCTAGAGGCCGGTCACGAGTGGCAGCATGAGGAGGGCCCAGCCGACGACGAACAGCGCGAGGTGCTTCTTCTCGCGGTGGATTGCCACGAACTCGCGGATGAGGGCGCTCGGCCAGTAGTAGGGTGCGACGTGCGCCCCGATGCCCGTGCACGCAAGCCCAATGTCATGCGCGTAGCGAATGCAGCGAAACACGTGGTAGTTGCTTGTGACGAGCGCCACGAGGTGACGTCCGGACATGGAGTCGATGATTGCCTTCGAGTTGCGGAGGTTCTCCATCGTATTCGACGACTGGTCCTCGAGGACTATTCTCTCGGCGGGAATCCCGTGGTCAACGAGGTACTCCGCCATGGCGGACGCCTCGGAGCGAGACTCGTCCGCGCCCTGGCCTCCCGAGGTGATGACCATGGGTGGCGTGGGGTTTCTCCCGTAGATCTTGATCGCCTTGTCCAGCCGGTCTGCCAGAAGCCTGGGTACGTCTCCTCCGATGAGGCCGCTTCCGTGCACGATGATGAAGTCGAAGTCTCGGCGCGGCGGGATGACCTCCAGGAAGAGCGTGTAGATCATGAACGACACAAAGATCAAGGAGCCATAGAGCACCGACACCATGATGGCGGCGAGAAGCACGGGATAGGCCGAGACGGCAGGGTCACCCCCGTCCTGCGTGTCGGAGAGCATGAGCACGATGCCTGCGAGCTCGCCTATCCCGACGACGATGCCAAGGATGAGCGAGGGCAGGTCGGCGGCTCCATGTCCCTCTCGGCGAATCATGAGCACGCCGTTGGCGATGAGGAAGACGGGAACGCACAGCACGATGACGGCGAGCAGCAGGACCATGGCGAGCGCGGCCAAGACGGAATACCTGCCGAAGATGACGCCTATGAGCACGGGAACCGTAAGGACGACGGCCAAGGCGAGGAGGAAGCAGTTGCGATAGCGGCTGCGGTCATGATGGACGATGAGCGCGAAGGTGCCCCAGACGGAGGCACACCAAAGGAGAGGGCAAAGTGAATCTTCCATGCGGGACCGTTCTTGCGTGTTGGGCGTGACAGCTCGATTGTAGCGTGACTCGCCTCCTCTGACGGGCGTTCGCCTGCCGCTCCTCCGGTCCCTCGCACACAAGAAGCGTCGCGGCGTATTTCTCTTGGTGCCATCTGGGCAGACTCTTCTCATCGAAGGCTTGTCATGGGGAGGTCGTATGGCGGCGTTTGACAGGATATGCTGCGGCATCGATGGGCTCGACCGGACGTTTGACAACATCCGTCTTGGTGACAACGTCGTGTGGCAGCTTGCGTCGGTCGAGGAGTTTCGCTCCTTCGTCGAGCCATTCGTGAGCCGTGCCATTGCAGATGACCACAAGGTCATTTACCTGAGGTTTACCACCTCTGAGCCTCTCGTCGCCGAGCAGTCGGGGGTAACGCGGTACACGCTCAGTCCCAACCTCGGGTTTGAGCCCTTTACCATGGAGGTCCGTGACATCATCACACGCGAGGGTCGCGGGGCCTTCTACGTCTTCGACTGTCTGAGCGAGCTCCAGGTGGCCTGGTCCTCCGATCTCATGATGGGCAACTTCTTCCGTCTCACCTGCCCGTACCTGTTTATTCTCGACACGGTCGCCTACTTCCCCATCCTGCGCGGCGGCCACTCGTTCCAGGCGGTCGCGCAGATTCGCGAGACGACGCAGCTCTTCATTGACGTGACGCCCGATGGCGCGGGCGGTCTCTTCGTACGTCCGCTCAAGGTCTGGAACCGCTACTCGCCGACGATGTTCCTGCCACACCACCTGGACCTCGAAAGCGATGGCGTCGAGGCCGTCACCGACAGCGTCGAGACGAGTCGGTTCTATACCAGTCTGGGGATACAGCCCATTGGCATGCCCGTGCAGAACGTCGACAGCTGGGACCGTTTCTTCATGGACGTGACAAAACGCCTGGAAGACGGCGAGGTCGACGACCAGTTCTGCGCGAAGATGTGCAACATGATGATGACGCGTGACGTCCGCATGCGGCGGATGGTGCGTGACCACCTCCGCGCCCAGGACTACCTTGCCGTTCGAGACAGGATGATCGGCACGGGGCTCATAGGTGGCAAGGCCTGCGGCATGCTGCTCGCACGTCGCATCGTCGAGGAGCGGCTTCCAGGTGCGGCCTCGCTCATGGAGGAGCACGACTCCTTCTACATTGGCACCGACGTCTTCTACACCTTCATCGTCTACAACAATCTCTGGAGCCTCCGCGTTGCCCAGCGCGGCGAGGAGGGCTTCGTCTCCGCCGCTCCCGCACTCAGGGAGGGCATCGAGGACGGGTCGTTTCCTCCCAACATCCGCGACGCACTCAGCCGCATGCTCGACTATTACGGTCAGAGCCCCATCATCGTACGCTCGTCAAGCTTTCTCGAGGACGGCTTTGGAAACGCCTTCGCGGGCAAGTACGAATCCGTGTTCTGCCCCAACGTGGGCTCGGCCGAGGACCGCTATGACCAGCTCTCATCGGCCATCAAGCACGTCTATGCCTCGATGATGGATCCAAGCGCCCTCGAGTACCGCAGGCGTCGCGGCCTCGACCGCAAGGAGGAGCAGATGGCCCTGCTCGTCCAGCGCGTGAGTGGCTCTCGCTATTCAGACGGCTCGTTCATGCCCACGGCGGCGGGCGTGGGCTATTCGCACAGCGCCTATTGCTGGATGAGCGGAATGGATCCCGATGCTGGCATGCTCCGACTGGTCATGGGGCTGGGGACGCGGGCCGTCGACCGCACGGGGCGCGACTATCCGCGAATCGTGAGCCTCGACCGTCCCCGGGCCACCACGGCGCGCAACACCGCGGAGAAGCACCGGTTCTCGCAGCGATATGCAGACCTCATCGATCTCGGGCGTGGCAAGTTCGTGGTGCGCAGCTGTGACGAGCTGGCCCCCATCCTCTCGCCGAAGGCTCGTACGGCGATCTTCGAGCATGATCGCGAGAGCGAGAGCGTGCTGCGGGAGCGAGGGGATACGCGGCAGGTGATCTTCGCATCATGCGAGGGGATCGTCGGAAACGTGCGCCTGATGCGGCTCATGCGAGACGTGCTGTCCGTGCTCCAGGATGCGTACGAGTATCCCGTGGACATCGAGTACACCATCAACGTCGGAGAGGATGGGAGCTTCGTCGTGAACCTGCTGCAGTGCAGGCCGCTCCAGTCGCTTAACGGAACCCAGCGTGTGGAGGTGCCGGAGACGGACGCATCTCATACCATATTGCACGTACGTGGGACTTCGATGGGAAATTCGCGCGACGTGGCGGTGAGACGCATCGTGTACGTCGACCCGCTGCGCTACTATCGGTGCCCTCAGACGAAGAAGTCCATGGTCGCAGACCTTGTGGGTAGGGTAAACGCCGTCTTGGACCGTAGCGCCGACCACGCGCTTCTCGTGGTGCCTGGTCGTATCGGGACCTCTTCGCCCGAGCTCGGAGTTTCCGTGAACTTTGCGGAGATCGATAACTTCGAGGGTGTGGCCGAGACGGCCTACTCGAAGGCGGGCTACTCGCCGGAGCTCTCGTACGGCAGCCACATGTTTCAAGACCTCGTCGAGACCGACATCTACTATGCCGCGGTATTTGAGGGCGACAGGACTCCCGTGTGGAACCCCGCGCTGCTCGAAGGCCTTCCCGACAGCGCGGACGGGTCGTCTGCGGTAGCGACGGACGACCCGGACCTCGCGGGCATCGTCCGGGTGCTCGACGCCGAGGCGGGAGGCGCCCATCTGTGGTACGACATGTTCTCCGACGAGGCGGCGCTCGCCCTTGGAGACCTAGGTGACGTTACCGACGCGTAGTCCTCTATGCCGACCGGAAGCCCTTCCCGATGATCTCCGAGCTATTGACGATCGTCATGAACGCATGGGGGTCGTTACGCTTTAGCCATTGCTGAAGCCTGGCGGCCTCCTGGCGAGTGAGCACGGTGACGACCTCCTTTTCGGAGCGCAGCGTAAACCCTCCCACCGCGCTGCGAACCGTCGCCGTCCTCTCGAGGCTGTGCACGAGGAACTCGAGAACCGCGTCGGGCCGGCTGCTGATGACGGTGCATACCTTTCGAAGGTTCAGGCTCTCGATGACGTTGTCGACGACGAACGCCTTGGCGAGAAGGCCGAGTATGCAATAGAGACCGGTGCGCGGGCCGTAGATGAGTACGGCCACTGCCACGATGAAGCTGTCACTCACCATGAGCGCCTTGCCTATCTCAAGACTCGTACGCTTCTTCAAGATCATGGCGAGGATGTCGGTGCCTCCGGTCGAAGCGCCCGCGTTGAAGACGATGGCACTTCCAATCGCGGGGAGCAGGACGGCGAAGCACAGCTCGAGCAACGTGTCGCTGGTGAGGGGGCCGGCGAGGGGGATGAGCCACTCAAAAAGGGTGACGTAGGCCGAGAGCGCAAACGAGGAGAAGATCGTCCACCCAATGACGCGGCGGTCGAGAAAGACAAGCCCCAGAATGACAAGGGCCGTGTTCACGATCCACATGAACGCCGATATGGGCAGAGACGGAAAGAGCGTCGAGAGAATGATCGAAAGACCCGAGGTTCCCCCGAGGGCGAAGTGATTCGGCGCCTTGAAGAGCATGATGCCGGCTGCGGTGAGAATGAGTCCGAGGTTGAGGAGGGCGAAGAAGCGGATTCCGCCAGAATCCTCGCGTGAGCGTGACACCTCCTCGGCGTGAATGAGCTCTTCCGCGGACGCTTGCTGCTGAAGGCTTGTCATTTCGTGCGGGTCCCAGGCTTTCCCATCGGAGGGGGTCACTATGATCGCACTTGAGGATGAAACGTTTCGAATCCCAAGTCAACCTTAACCTGGAAATGGTGACAGGTATCTTTTCCAGGTTTTGATGATGTCAGAAACCTGGAAAAGATACCTGTCACCATTTCCAGGTCAGACCTCCCAGGCGCAACGGTCTATGTCAACGCGACCATCGGCGAGAAACGAGACGCCTTCGTCTTGGAGCATGCGACGCTGCTCTTCCCGACCGCCAAAGGAGAACTCCGAGCAGAGAGAGCCGTCCTTGAAGACCACGCGGTGGCAGGGAACGCCTCCTGCGACGCCGGGGCTCGAGTGCATGGCAAAGCCCACGAAGCGCGCCTTTCGAGGTTCACCGACCATGCGGGCAACCTGTCCGTACGTCGCGACACGCCCCTCGGGAATCTGATGAACCACGTCGTACACCCGAGCAAAGAACTTCCCGTCAGCCATCCGAACCCTCTCTAAATCGCAACCACGAATTGCCTGTCATCAGGCTACCATTGTGGAGCCGGCCATATGTGAGAGGAGCCACCATGACCATCGACAAAACCTCCAGCGCACTTCTCGTCATCGATGCCATCGAGGCGATTGGCGACGACGCGCTCTACGATCCCACCTCCGCCACCGCAACCTATCGTGACAACGTGGCTCGCGTCGTGGCGGCCTGCCATGCGGCGGGCATACCCGTCATCTTCTGCAATGACGCACACAGGCCAGGTGCTGATCGCGAGCTCGACCTCTGGGGTGACCATGGCATCGTGGGCTCCACGCGAATCTTCCCACAGATCGGGGTGAAGAAGGACGACATCGTCATCCCCAAGCGCCGCTACTCCGGCTTCTTCCAGACCGACCTCGACCTGACCCTCAGGGAGCTTGGCTCCACGACCGTCATCGCGGTGGGGGCGGATACCAACATCTGCGTGCTCCATACGCTTGCTGACGCCTACTTCAACAGCTACGCCTCAATCGTGATCGAGGACGCCACGATGACCTTTCTCTGCGGCACCCAGGAGGGTGCGATCGAGCATTGCGAGAAATGCTATGGTTCCAAGATCATCTCAACGGCCGAGCTCGAAGACGCGCTCGCATAGGAGGCCCATGGACACCCGCGACTATCCCAAGGGGAGCAAGACCGTCGCGCAATCGCGCACCGAGGTTACGAGGACGGTGTTCTACCAGGACATCAACGGCTTCAACCGACTCTTTGGCGGAAGGCTCATGGAGTGGATAGACGAGGCCGCAGGCATCACCGCCAAGCGCCATTGCGGAAGCACGATCACCACCGCCTGTGTTGACCAGCTGCAGTTCAAGCATGCGGTGTACCTCGATGACGACGTGGTCATCGTCGCTCGGGTGACCTATGTCGGCAACACCTCGCTCGAGGTGTGTGTCGACTCCTATGCGGAGGACTGTCGCACGCGCGAGCGAAGCCTCATCAACACGGCCTATCTCACCGAGGTCTGCATAGACGAGGATGGCAACCCCAAGACCATCGAGTATGGTCTTGAGCTCGAGACGGACGAGGAGCGTGACGAGTGGGAGGCTGCGCAGAAGCGCATCGCGCTACGAAAGACGCGCAAGGCCCAGGGCTTCTAGCCACGTCATTTTGTGTCAAAGCCATTTCTCAACTTGAATGTCTGCCTTGCTGTGATAATGTAGTTCCTCGCAGGCGGAAGCCTGGCATAATCGGGTGGTGGCGCAGCTTGGTAGCGCACTTGACTGGGGGTCAAGGGGTCGCTGGTTCGAATCCAGTCCACCCGACCACGTAATTGCAGGCCAGAGGCTCAGTCCTCTGGCCTTTTTTCATACAAGACGACAGCGTGTGACTGCTGTCCGGCAGTGAGGGCATGACGTCTTCGGCTGTTGGGATAAGCTCGTACGGCATCACGCCGTTGCCGTGAACGCCACTGGCAGCTCATTGGCGACGGTACCCTCACGGTTGACCGAGAAGTGATAGGTCACTCGATCGCCTCTGATGACGGACTTTGAGTAGTGCAGAGACTCCCCCACCGTGTTTCGAACGATTTTGCGCAGGACGAAGAGGGGCGAGCCCGTTACGCATTTGAGCAGGCGCGCCTCATCGTCTCGTGCGGTCGAGGCGTCGATGGAGAGATCCTCCACGCCAAACTCGACGTGATAGTGATTCTCCATGAGCTCATAGGCCGAGACGTCATCGTGCATGAGCGAGAGAAAGCCGGGAAGCATTTCGCTTGTGGCGCAGAACTCGTCAATGGCCATGGGAAAGTCATCCTCAAGGATGACCCTCTTGATGCGCTGCACCTTGCTGCCAGGAGGGATGCCAAGCCAGGATGACACGGACGCATCGGCATTGACCAAGCCCTTCTCGAGGATGATCCTCGAGGTGGGTGTGCCCTCGTCGGCAAATGACGAGAAGCCGCGCTTGGACGCAGCCGATTGCCTGATTACGTGCTTGGGTACCGATACGTAGGTCCCGTGACCCCTGAGCCTCTCGAGGACGCCCTCCTCCACGAGGTCCTGTATCGCCCTGCGCACCGTAATCCTGCTGACGCCGTACTTCTGGCAGAGCTCCATCTCGGTGGGAATCCTCGTGCCAATTCCGTATTCGCCCGAGAACATCTTCTGCCTGAGATCGCTCTCTAGTTGGAAATAGAGCAGTTCGCTCTGGTCACCCTCAAGCATAGACTCTCCGTTCTAGAGGCGCATGACGTTTACGCAGTACCGTCGGCCGCTAGGTTTATAGCAACGCTAGTTCCAGGAAACCAACTCCTCGTCGGTGGCCAACACATAGTGCGAGTCAGAGAGATGGTGAATCCTGCCTTCATCGTAACTGATGCCAAGTTCCTTAGCATCATACACGAGAGGCTTCCGGTCTCGTTCCGTTTCGGGATTGAAGCGAGGGATGGCCGATATGAGCGATTTTGTGTAAGGATGTACGGGATTGGCGAATATCTCGTCGGTCAAACCAGCTTCGACGATATGGCCGAGATGCATGACGGCAATCCTGTTGGAGATGTAGCGCACCATTGACAGGTCATGCGCTATGAAAAGATAGGCCGTTCCCATCTCGTCCTGGATGTCCTTCATGAGGTTTACTACCTGTGCCTGGATGGAAACGTCGAGCGCGCTGATCGCCTCGTCCGCGATGACGAGCTTCGGTCTCATGATGAGTGCGCGCGCGAGCCCCACGCGCTGTCTCTGGCCGCCCGAGAACTGGCTCGGAAAGCGGTTGGCCTGCGAGCGAGAGAGACCTACGCGGTCCATCATCTCGTAGACCTTCTCCTTGCGCTCCTCCCGGTCCATCCTGGGAAAGTGCGCATCTAAGCCGGTGGCTATGGTGTCGACGACCTTCCTGTAGGGATTGAGGGAGGCCATGGGGTCCTGGAACACCATGGCCATGTTTGTCCTCAGGCGCTGTTCTATCTCGGTTGTGAGCTTCTGAGATATGTCGTCGCCGTCAAAGGTAATCCTGCCTGCCGTAAGATCGTCAAGCCTGATGACCGCACGGCCCGTTGTCGACTTTCCCGATCCCGACTCGCCAACAAGACCAAACGTCTCGCCGGGCATTATGTCGAAGGAAATGTCATCGACAGCCTTGACCACGTTTCCGCCGGGAATGGGAAAGTACTGCTTGAGATTCTCGACGACCAGTAAAGGGCGCCTGTCCTCATCGGTCACTCTCGCCACCCCCCTCCGTCTTCATGAGAGCGATTCTCCCCTTGAGCTGCGACGGCATCTCAACTTTGGGGGCGCGCGGGTCGAGAAGCCAGGTTGCGGCCCAGTGGTGCTCGTTCACGACGAAACGGGGCGGTTCCTGTTCGAAGTCCATGTCGAGCGCATAGGGGTTCCTCGGCGCGAAGGCATCGCCCACGATGTCGTTAAGCATGTTGGGAGGATTGCCATGAATGGTATAGAGACGTTCGGATCGGTCTACCGAGACGCTCGGCATGCTTGAAAGGAGTCCCCACGTATAGGGGTGCCGTGGGTCGAAGAAGACGTCATCGATGGTTCCAGCCTCAATGACCTTTCCTGCATACATGACATTTACGTAGTCGGCGACCTTTGCCACCACACCGAGGTTGTGGGTGATGAAGATGACGGAGATGCCCATGCGACGCTGGAGGTCGATGATGAGCTGAAGAATCCTCGCCTGAATGGTCACATCGAGCGCCGTGGTGGGTTCGTCGCATATCAAGAGGTCGGGATTGCACGAGAGGGCGATGGCGATAACGACTCTCTGCCGCATGCCCCCGGAGAGCTGATGGGGATAGCTCCTGAGTCGGGCCTCGGGGTCGGTGATACCCACGAGGTCGAGAAGTTCGACGCAACGCGCATGCAGGGCTTCTCCCTCGAGATGCAGGTGAGCGACGATGCTCTCGGAAAGCTGACGACCTATGTTCATGGTCGGGTCGAGGGAGGTGAGCGGGTCTTGGAACACCATCGCGATGTGGTTGCCCTTGAGTGAGGTCAGCTCCCGCTCGCTCAGCTTCATTATGTCGACGGTGCGCTTTGCGCCCCCATCATCGATATACGTGAACTCGATCGACCCGCTCTCGACCACCTCGTTCGCCGATCGAATGCCCATGATCTGCTTCACGGTCACGGACTTGCCGCTACCCGATTCGCCCACGATGGCTACGGTCTCTCCCTTGAATACGTTTAGATCGGTTCCCCGCACTGCTTTGACAAGACCGTTCGCCGTCTTGAACGAGATGGCCATGTCTCGCATTCTGAGGATGCACTCTTTCTCTGCCATGGTCGCCTCCTACTGCGCGTCCGGGTCGACGGCGTCTCGAAGGCCATCGGCGAAGAGGTTGAACCCGAGCATGAGAATGGCGAGCACCACGACGGGTGCGACCACCATATAGGGGTAGGTCATGGCCGACTTGTAACCGTCGTTGATCATTGAACCCAGGGAGGCGAGCGGGGCCGGAACACCGAGACCCACGAAAGCCAGGAACGCCTCGAGAAATATCGCGTTGGGAATCGAGAACATGAACGTGACGATAATCTGTGCGAGCGTGTTGGGGAGAATCTCTCTGAAGATGATGTTCCATGCGCTCACCCCAAGCGTCCTGGCGGCAAGCACAAACTCCTGGCTCTTGAGCCTGAGTACCTGAGCGCGCACGATTCGACTCATGTCAATCCAACCCGTGATGATGAGCGCGACGATGATGTTCTGGAGCCCAGGCTTCATGACGACGAGCATGAGGGTGACTATGACCAGCTGCGGGATGCTGCTCAGCACCTCCGTAATTCGCTGGAGGACGATGTCGACCTTCCCACCAAAGTACCCTGAGATAAGTCCATAGGCCACGCCGATGAAAACGTCGATGACGACGGCCCACAAGGCGATGGTGAGAGAGATCCTCGTTCCGCTCCAGACCCTGGTCCAGATGTCTCGACCGAGACTGTCCGTCCCGAAGAAGTGATACTGGTCGGAGGCACCCTTCTGGGCGTAGAGATCGACGCCGTCGGAGGTTCCGTCGAAGATGCCTATCTGCTCGAGTCCCGGTATGCGCGGAGGAAGGTTGTTGTACTGCGTTTGCACGTCATCATAGGCATAGGGGCTGATCATGGGTGCGACGATGGCCATCACCACAATCGTGGCGATGATGATGAGGCTGATGGCGGCGCCCTTGTTCGCGAGGAACCTGCCTGCTATCTCCTTGGCATAGGAGTAGTCCGCATATTCCTTTTCGGCTACTTCGTCATGCGCTTTAGTACAGAGCCTGAAGCCTTCCTCTGAGACGGTCTTTTCCATGGTTAATCCCTCCCCCCGGCAAGTCTGATGCGTGGGTCGATGACGCCATAGAGTATGTCCACCAAAAGCATGGTGAGGATGAATATGACGCTATAGATGAAGCTTATGGCCAGCACTACGTTGTAGTCGTTCGACTGGATGGCGGTGATGTAAAGGCTTCCCAAACCAGGTATGGAGAAGATCTTTTCGATGACCAGGCTTCCGGTCATGAGGTTTACGAGCAGAGGCGCGAGCACCGTGATGACGCTGATAAGGGTGTTGCGCAGGGCGTGGTTGATGACGAGCTTTGCCTTTGGGAGGCCCTTGGACTGGGCAAGCATCATGTAGTCGGACTCCATGATGCTCACCATCTCCGATCGCGTGTAGCGCTCGACGCTTGCAAGCGTGAACATCGAGAGCGCTATCACGGGCAGTACCGAAGAGCTTAGGGGTGCCGAGGTGTCAAAGAGGATGGGAAAGAGCTTGAGCCGGTAGCCGAGAAAGTAGGAGAGTCCGAGGGCAAACACGAACGAGGGAAGGCTCACTCCCAGTACGGCGATGACCGTCGCGGCGCTATCCCAGGCCGTGTGACGCCTCAGAGCTGCGATGACGCCCAATACGAGACCGACCAATGCGCCGAGGACGCCCGCCTCCAGACCTATCCCCACCGTGATGGCGAGCCTGCCCCCTATCATCTGGGCGATAGGCATGTTGGTCTGGATGTTGTACGACACCCCGAAGTCGCCGTGGAGCATATTGAAAACGTAGATGACGAAGCGCTCGAGAACCGGTTTGTCGAGCCCATAGTAGGCCTTGAGCTGTGCGATCTGATCGGGCGACATCTTTTCCTCGTTGTTGAACGGGGATCCAGGCATGAACGAGAGCATCAGGAAGAGGACGAACAGGATGATCAGCAGCGTCATCACCGAAATCGCCAGCCTCTTTGCCACGTATTTCTTCATCTACCTCACCTCTTCTCCCTTGACGAACGGAGCGGCGCCTAGGCGCATGGTCGGTCTCCGGTTGGTCTAGCTCTTGTCGCAGAACTTATAGAAGCACTTGATGCCGGTAATGTGGTTCGTGAGCCCCGTTACGCCAGGACGCGTGAGAGCAGCCGCTCCAGTTTGGAAGATGGGGATGCAGACGGCCTGCTCGGTGCAGACGTCGTTGCAGTGGATGAGGTCCTCCCAGCGCGCGGTCGCATCGCCCGAGTCGGTGGAGTTCGCCTTCTCGTAGGTCGTGTCGAAGTCCTCGTTGGACCACTGGCTGTAGTTGGATGGGTGCGTCGACTCGTACATGGCGAGGATCGCGGTTGGGTCGGCATAGTCAGGTCCCCAGGCATGGAAGATGATCTCGTAGTCGTGGTCCTCCTCACGCTGCAGACGGTTCTTCTTTGGCGTGGACTCGAGGTTGACCGTGAGTCCGTCAAACATCTTCTGGAAGGCGGACTGAATGAAGACGCAGCTGTTCTGAGCGAAATCCTTCTCCTGGTCGTAGAGGATCGTCACGTCCCGCTTGTCAGTCTCGGCGATGGCCTTCGTCCAGAGCTCCTTTGCCTTGTCCTCGTCATAGACGAAGTACTGACCAGACGCCTCGGCAAAGTCATCTCCTGCGGAGTTTGAGCACAGACCCCTCATGGTCATCTGGTTGACCGCCTGCGAGCCGTCCTTGAGGACGTTGCCGCAGATGTCATCGCGGTCGATGCCATAGGCAAACGCCTGGCGCAGGTCAAGGTTGTCAAGGCCGGAAACCTTGGTGTTCATCATGAGATAGTAGTTGTAGATGCCCTCGCCATTGCTGAACGCCTCGTTATCGGAATACTGCGCCACGAGGTCGCCCGTAAGCTCGACGTAGTCCACCGTTCCGTTCTCATAGGCCATGACAGCCTGCTGGGTATCGGAGATGACCTGGAAGTTGACCACGTCAAGTGCGACATTGCTGGCATCCCAGTAGTCTGGGTTCTTGGTGATGGTCATGGTGTTGCCGGACGAGTCGTAGTTGGTAAGAGTGAAGGGGCCGCAGTAGATCATGTCGTCTTTGGTGACGCCGAACGAGCTGCCCTTCTCCTCGCAGAACTTCTGGTTGACGGGTGCCCATGGGGTGAAGGCGAGCAGGTCGAGCAGGTAGGCAACGGGGTGCTCGAGCTCGATGACGATGGTCTTGTCATCCTTCGCGGTGCACCCAAGCTGATCGACCGGGCTCTCTCCGGCGAGGACCGCCTCGTAGTTCTTGATGGCGGCCATCTCGATCTGGTACTGGAACTGAGCGGCCTCGCCCGTGCCCGAGGCGTTGCGCTGCCAGCCGTATACGAAGTCGCTGGCGGTGACGTCGTCGCCGTTGCTCCACTTGAGGCCATCACGTAGGTTGAAGGTGTAGGTGAGCTGGTCATCGCTTACCGTGTAGTCCTTGCAGAGGCCATTCTGGATCTGTCCGTCGGCATCTACGACGAACAGGCCCTCGACCGTGTTGGTGATGATGCCCATGGAGATGGAGTCACCGGCAAGAATGGGGTCGAGCGCCATGACGGCAGTCTGCGTCGCAACGTTGAGTGTCTTGGTCGTGCTCGTGCCCGAATCAGTTGAGCTCGTGGATGACGTCCCCCCACAGCCGACCAGCGATGCGCCGGTGGCCACAAGGCTTGTGAAGCCAGCCGTTTTGATGAAGTTTCTTCTGGTCAGGTTCGTTCTTTCGTTATTCCGCTCCATGTCTGTCCCCTCGCTTCATATCCGGTGTGGATGCCCAAACGCCCCATGCAACGTGCAGGCCTTCGCAGCCCGTTTGGCTGCGAAGGCCATTGAGGCCCTTATGTCACGTGAGTCGAAGTAGCTCACTAGGAAGGCCGCCGCAAATGCGTCGCCAGCCCCCATGGTGTCGACCAGGTCGGTCTCGCATGCGTCCTGGAAGACGGTGCCCTCAGCACATGCGCACATGCTTCCGCGCTCCCCCATGGTCACAACGGCGACTTCGACCCCTAGTCGTCGTGCGTTTTGAGCCAAGGCGGCAACGTCGTCATCGAGAAGGTCGGAGCCCGAGAAAAAGGCGATGTCGATGCAGGGACACACGTCCTCGAGGTACTTCCCGTCCCTGTTGACTGAGAAGTCGTACGAGACGGGCGCCACGTCGTGGAGGCGCGCCAGATCGGCGTCGATGCCAGCCTCGTTGGTGGTGTGGCAGACGTCATAGGTCGAGATGAGTTCAAGGTCCTCGCGCGCGAGCCTAAGAGAGAGCAGATGCTGACAGGAGTCTCTCGGTCCCGAAAGAAAGGTCCGGTCGCCATTGACGAGGCGCACGCCCGGCTGGGCGGTGGGTGCGTAGGCCGTCCGACACCTCGCGCAGGATACTCCCTCCTCGTCAAGACAAGACCTGATGGCAACGGCCCGATCGTCATCGCCAAAGACACCGAGGTAGGCGGAGTCTCGCGCTCCGTCACGTCGCGCGTTGACGGCGACGTTGACGGCCTGTCCGCCGGGATAGTAGACGCTGTCATCAAGATAGGTATCAGCCACGTTGTCGCCGACTGCGATGAGTCTCATGCGATCTTAATCCTCTCCCCTTCTCACGCGAGATGTATCATCTGCCCGCGTTCTCCCTAGTACTCCATCTGCCACATGTAGCGACGGGTCGAGAGGTCGTGCCCGCGGTCATGGGCGAGCGCATCGATCATGCACCTGACGACCGCCGCCTCGACGATGGGCGCGAAGTACTCGCGCAGGGACTCGTCGACTGCGGTGAGGTCGAAGTCGTTTTCGTCGATGACAAGGAGCTGCTTGGAATACTTTCGTGCAAACGCGAGCGCGCGCTCGTCGAGATGGCGCGTACGCCCGTTGCCAAGCGTGATGACGAAGGGGACGTCATAGTCAGTGACCTCGAACGGACCGTGGAAGTACTCGCCCGAATGAATGCAACTGGAGTTGACCCACTGCATCTCCATGAAGAAGCAAATGGCCAACGAGTACATCTCGCCGTAGCTGGCGCCGCTACCCATGGTATAGACGAAGGGGTCGCGCTTGTTGGCCTCGGCCCACTCGACGGTCCGCTCCTTGTAGAGCTCGACCGCCTTGTCTGACATCTCCCCCAGTGATTCGATGGCCCTGATGCCCGCGTCCCATCTGTCCTCCTGGTCGGGTGCCACGACTTTGAGGATGGAGAACGCCAAAGCATAGAGAATGGCGTTGTTCTTGTCACACATCACGGCCTCAGGACCGTGATCGTAGTGAACGGGGTACTGGCAGGCCTCCCAGAGAGGGGAACCCTCCTCGTTTGAAAGCGCGATGGAGAGCGCGCCGGCCGCAGTGGCGCGGCGCGCCGCCTCGACCGTCTCTGGCGTCGTACCGGAGTGCGAGCAGGTGATGACCACGCTATGCTCATCAAAGCCCTTGGGCGTCGCGTAGTTGAATTCGTTCGAGGTGTAGATGAAGCTGGGGATGGCAATCTCGCGGTCAAACATGTACTGGATAGGCATCATGAATGCCTGTGACCCGCCGCATGCCACGAAATAGAAGCTATTGACTCCGCCGCTGGCAAGCTTTTTTTGAACTGCCGCTGCTGTGGCAGCGATTTGATCTACATGCCTCTGTTTCATGGTGTTGCGCTCCCTATCGCTCTCTTCGTCTAATGTCATATGACATCATATGACATTGAAAACTCCGCCTTGTTTCTTTTCAATGACGTTTAGGTTGTATTCCGATAAACGGACGATAGGAGGACGTGGGCGCGCCGTGATTTGTACGAGAGGTTACGCCCGCTTCGTGGCGATGACGTCAACGCCCGTCCCGGCCGCATTGGCGAGTATCACATCGCCCATCTCCACGGGTGCCGTCGCCTCGATGCCACGCAGAGCCTTAACCACGTCGAAGACCCTGCCCTTGGGTACGTCGCCCGCCGTCTTGACCGAGACCATGCATTCGATGTCGCTCCCGTGAACGGGTACGGTCGTGGTGACCACGCGCATGGGGTTGGTGACCTCGGCGCGCGCATAGGTGTCGCCTCGTGGGCACGAGTTACCCCGTACCGAGACGACCGTGTCACCCTCGAGTACAACGGTGACGGCGCACCCGCGAGGGCACCTGATGCAGGTGAGGGTTCTCTCCTCCATGGCTAGTCCTCCTCGAGTCGAACGGTTATCTCGGACAGGTTGGCATGGGCGAGAAGCTCGTCTCGCTTGAGTATGACCTGCTCCATCTCGCCGGGAACGAGAATCGACCTCTTTCGATGCTGGATGCGCTCTTCGTCGAGGTAGACGCTCACGTAGCGGTTCTCGAAGACCCCGCCCACGCGAAAGCGAACGACGAGGCGGTCGGCCATGCGTCGGGGGTCTAGGGACTGCGGCACGGTGTAGCGGACGCCGTCCCTGGCCCGCAGGGCGATCTCGCGGCCCTTCTCGGGAGTCTTTCCCGCTGCGATGAGGTCGGCATAGGCCCCTGCATGCTCACCCGCCACGCGCGCCTCCTGGCTCACGTAGTCGACAAGATCGTGCACATGAAGAACGTTTCCGCAGGCAAAGATACCCGTCACACTCGTCTCGAGCGACTCGTTGACCACCGGTCCACGCGTTATGGGCGAGAGCTCCACACCCGCCTCGCGGGAGAGCTCGTTTTCGGGGAGAAGCCCGACCGAGAGGAGCAGGGTGTCGCAGGGGTAGCGCACCTCGGTCTTGGGTACTGGCCTGCCGTCAGTGCCGACCTGGGCGACCCACACTGCCTCCACGCGCTTCTCGCCCTCCACGCGCGTGACGGTATGCGAGAGGAGAAGCGGAATGCCAAAGTCGTCGAGGCACTGAACGATGTTGCGCTTGAGCCCACCTGAGTAGGGCATGAGCTCCGCCACGCATGCCACGTGCGCGCCCTCGAGCGTCATGCGCCGCGCCATGATGAGGCCGATGTCACCTGAACCGAGGATGACGACCTCGCGTCCGGGCATGAGACCCTCGATGTTCACGAGCCGCTGGGCGGTGCCCGCGGTGAAGACGCCGGCCGGTCTGAAGCCGGGGATGTTGAGCGCGCCGCGGGGACGCTCGCGGCAGCCCATGGCGAGAACGACGGCGCCCGCCTGAACCCGAACGAGCCCGTCCGTCGCATTGACGCAGGTCACGATCCGATCGTCCGACAGGTCGAGCACCATGGTGTCGAGCATGAGGTCGATGCCCGCCGCCAAGGCACGGTCCTCGAAGCGCGCGGCATACTCCGGACCCGTGAGCTCTTCGTTGAAGGTGATGAGACCGAAGCCGTTGTGAATGCACTGGTTGAGAATGCCGCCGAGCTTGGTATCCCGCTCGACGACAAGCACGGAGCGAGAACCCTCTCCGCGAGCGGACAGGGCGGCCGAGAGACCAGCGGGCCCTCCCCCGACCACTACCACGTCATACCGAGTCATCGCCCATCACCTGCCAGACCGTCCTTGTTGGTCCCGACGACGATACCCGATCCGGGACCCGCCTTCGTTACGTCGGACATGTCCATGCCCTCCACCTCGCGCGCAAGTATCTCCATGATCTTTGGCGTGCAGAAACCAGCCTGGCACCTACCCATGCAGGCCTCGGTGCGACGCTTCACGGCGTCGAGCGATCGTGCACCGAGCGGGGCATGGATGGCATCCACGATCTGGGCCTCGCTGACCTTTCGGCAGCGGCAGATCACGCGACCGTAGGCGGGGTTCTTCTCCACGAGCGCCGCCCACTCCTCGGTCGTCGCGCGCTCGAGGCTGACGAACTCCGATCTCCAGGGCGTGACGACGGGCTTTGGCGCAAGGGCGAGGATGTCGCGGACAATGCCCGCGACCATGCGGCCGATTGCGGGACAGGCGGAGAGGCCCGGCGACTCTATGGCGGCGCAGTCCACGAAGCCGGGTGCGCCCTCGACCTCGCCGATCACGAAGTCGTGGCCCGGCTGGTGCGCACGCAGCCCCGAGAAGGACGTTATGACCTCGCGTAGCGGCACGTCGCGGACGGCGACGGAGCTCTTCTCGGCCACCTCGGCGAGACCCTCCGCCGTGGTGTCGGTGCCCTCCTTGTCGGTGATGTCCTCGGCGTTTGGCCCCACGAGGAGGTTTCCGGCCGTGGTGGGCGTGATGAGCACGCCCTTCCCGAGGACGGTGGGTTGCGAGAAGACCGTGTGGCGCACATGGGCGCCCGCCGTCGTGTCCAGCACGTAGTACTGGCCACGACGCGGCGTGATGACGAGCTTGTCCGTGCTTACGAGGTTGTGGAGCTCGTCGGCATGGACGCCGGCCGCATTGACAACAACTCGACAGGTCACGTTGCCGGTGGAGCACGAGACGTGCCAGCAACCGTCGTCGTCGCGCGAAAGCCCCGAGACACGCGAGTTGAAACGGAAGTCCACCCCGTTCACGCTCGCGTCCTCGGCGAACGCCACGTTGAGCTGGAAGGGGTTCACGATTCCTGCGGTAGGCGCCCAGAGCGCCCCAAGTGCGGCGTGCGAGACGGCAGGTTCGAGTTCGAGGAGGCGCGGGCGATCCACCACCTCGAGGCCCTCAACCCCGTTGTTGGCGCCGCGTTGCCGCAGCTCCTCGAGCCCGGGCAGCATCTCCTCGGACGTGCAGACCACGAGAGAGCCGATGCGCATGAAGTCGACGCCTAGGCTCTCGCAGAGAGCGGGCATGAGACGGGAGCCCTCGACGTTGAGCTTCGCCATGAGCGAGCCCGTCCGGGCGTCATAGCCGGCATGCACGATGGCGGAGTTGGCCTTGGACGTCCCGCAGCAGACGTCCTCCTCCCGCTCGATCACGAGCACGCGGGCCTCGAGACGAGAGAGTTCGCGTGCCGTGGCACAGCCCGAGACGCCGGCACCTACGATGACGACGTCATAGTCTGAGTTTTGCATACGTCCTCCCCTGAGGACGCCTCCTAGCGGGTGCCCTCGAACTGGCTCTCGTAGAGGTTGGCATAGAAGCCGCCCTCCCCCATGAGCTCGTCATGTGTTCCGCGCTCGATTATCCGCCCGTCTCGCATGACGAGGATACAGTCCGCATTGCGAACGGTAGAGAGTCTATGGGCAACGACGAGCGAGGTGCGTCCCTCCATCATCCGATCGAAGGCATCCTGAACCTGAAGTTCCGTTCGGGTGTCGATCGAGCTCGTGGCCTCGTCGAGGAGGAGCACCGCGGGATCGGTCAGCATGACGCGCGCGATGCAGAGCAGCTGCCGCTGTCCGGACGAGAGGGAACCGCCCTCCTCGCCGACCATGGTGTCATAGCCCTGCGGGAGCTGAACGATGAACTTGTGCGCGTGCGCGCGCTGGGCCGCGCCGATGACGTCCGCGTCAGAGGCATCGGGGGCACCGTAGGCGATGTTCTCGCGAATGGTGCCGTGGAAGAGCCAGGTGTCCTGCAACACCATGCCAAAGAGGGAGCGCAGGTCGTCTCGCAGGAGGGTGCTCGTATCGTGGCCGTCTATGGAGATCGTGCCCTTGTCCACGTCATAGAAGCGCAGGAGGAGGTTGATGAGGGTGGTCTTTCCGCAGCCCGTTGGTCCCACGAGCGCCAGACGCTGGCCTGGCTTGGCGTGGAAGGTGATGTCGTGCAGCAGCGGGTGGAGCGGATCATACGAGAAGTCGACGTGGGAGAAGTCCAGGTCGCCGCGGGGCGTCTCGACGACCTCGGGATCGGTGGGATCGGCGGGCTCCGGGTCTGCATCGAGCAAAGAGAAGAGCCTGCGCGCCGAAGCGTAGGCAGTCTGTATCTGCGTCACGACCGAGGAGATCTCGTTGAATGGCTTCATGTACTGGTTTGCATAGGAGAGAAAGCTCTGCACCTGACCGACCGTGAGCACCGAGGGCCAGGAGGTGATGACGCAGAGGCACCCAACAACGGCGACGACGGCGTAGGTGATGTTGTTTACGAGGCGCGTGGTCGGATTGGAGAGCGAGCTTCTGAACTGGGCCCTCTCCCCTGCCTCATAGAGCCTCGAGTTGATCTCCGCATAACCCTTCTCGACCGCGGCGCCGTGGGCGAAGGCCGAGACGAGCTTCTGGTTTCCGATCATCTCCTCGGCGTAGCCGCTGAGCCTGCCCTGGAGCGCCTGCTGTGCGGCAAAGCTCTTTGCCGACGCGCGGGCTATGACACCCGCGACGATGATGGAGAGGGGCGTCACGACGATGACGACGAGACCTACGGGGACGGAGATCGAGAACATGAAGAAGAGGGTGCCGACGATGGTCACGACACCCGTGAAGAGCTGCGTGAATCCCTGGAGCAGACCATCTCCCACCTGGTCCACGTCATTCACCACGCGCGAGAGCAGGTCTCCGTGCGAATGCGCGTCCACGAACGAGAGCGGCAGCGTCCCCAACTTGTCATAGGCGTCGACGCGCATGTCGCGCGTGGTCTCGTACGTCAGGCGATTGGTGCAGTAGCCCGAGAGCCACTGCGCCGCAGCGGCGAGCGCCACGACGATGGCGAGCTGGACGAGGATGGGCTGGAGCGACGCGAAGTCGACGGAGCCCTCCCCCACCATCCGGTCTATGCCGCGTCCGATGAGGATGGGCACGTAGAGCTGGAGCATCACGCTGACGACCGACGAGGCGAACGACGTGACGAGGGAGGCCGCGTGAGGCCGCGTGTAGGAGAGGAGGCGCTTGGTGACCTCCCATGTGGTGAAGGTCTTGGCATCGGCGAGACCGCTTGGTCCCTTGTCGTCTCCCATGTCGCCGCGAACGTTCGCAAGGACGGACGCGCCCGTGCCGGCGCCTGCGTAGGGGTTGGCCATTATGCGTCCACCTCCTCGGGCTTGAGCTGCGAAAGGCAGATCTCGCGATAGAGGGGGCAGCTCTTTACGAGTCGCGCGTGCGGCCCCAGCCCCGCCACGCGGCCATGCTCGAGAACGAGCACCTGGTCCGCACCCATGACCGCCGATACGCGCTGAGAGACGATGATCGTGGCGGGTTTGCCATCAAGGCTACGAAGCGCCAGCCGCAGGCGTGCGTCCGTGGCAAAGTCAAGCGCCGAGGCGGAGTCATCGAGGATGACGATTCGTGGATGACCCACGAGGGCACGCGCTATCGTCAGCCTCTGGCGCTGCCCCCCGGAGAAGTTCTTGCCACCGGCCTCGACCGTCGCGTCGAGGCCGCCGTCCTCCCCGCGCACGAAGTCTGCGGCCTGGGCGCACGTGAGGGCATCCCAGAGCTCCTCGTCGGTAGCATCCGCATCACGCCAGCAGAGATTCTGACGGATGGTCCCCGAGATGAGAGACGCCTGCTGCGGGACTGTCGCGACGAGGTCGCGAAGCTGCTCGAGAGGGTACTTCCTCACGTCGGTGCCAAAGACCCGCACCGATCCTGCGGTAACGTCGTAGAGGCGCGCCACGAGGCTCACGAGTGTGGACTTGCCGGAGCCGGTGCCGCCGATGATGCCGATGGTGGCGCCTGCGTCGAGAGTGAACGTGACGTCGCTCACCGCCTCTGCCGCCGTCCTCTCGTAGGCAAAGGATGCATGGTCGAGGGCGATCGCGACACCGGACTCAATGCCACCCTCGGTTGCGGCAACGGGTTCGTTGCCCCTGTCGCTTATCGTCGCCTTGCAGTCGAGGACTTCCATGACGCGCGTGGCAGAAGCGGCGCCGCGTGTGAAGGTCACGACGAGGTTGGCGACGTAGACTATCGAGAGGAGCGTCTGCGTCATGTAGTTCACAAACGCCACGACCTCGCCCTGCGTGAGATCGCCTGCGTTCACGCGGCCACCACCAACCCAGAGGATCGCAACGACCCCAAGGTTCATGACGAGAAACGTCGCGGGGTTGAGGACTGCGGAGAGCCTGCCCACGGCAATGGCGGTATCGGTCTGCTCGTCTGCCGCCCTGCGGAAGCGGTCCGCCTCGTGCCTGCCGCGACCGAAGGCGCGTATCACGCGTATTCCCGAGAGTGCCTCGCGCGTGACGAGCGACACGCGATCGAGCTTGGACTGCATCGACCTGAAGTAGGGTACCGAGCGGGTCATCACGATCCAGAACACGAGGGCGATGACGGGGGTGCAGACGATGAACACGAGACCGAGGCGCAGGTCGATGAGAAGGGCCGCCACCATGGAGCCCACGGCAAGCAGGGGCCACCTGATGAGCTGGCGAACGCCGAGCGCTATCGTGACCTGCACCTGATTGACGTCGTTGGTGATACGCGTCACGAGCGAGGGGGTGCCGAAGTCATCCACGTCGGCACTCGAGAGTTCGTTCACCTTCTCGAAGAGGGCGTTGCGAACGTCCGTGCCCGAACCCTGCGAGACGATGGAGGCCATCTTCTGGCACACGAGCGTGAAGCAGTAGCCTATGCCCGCGAAGACCATGAGAAGCATGCCGAGACGTACGACGACGGCCGTGTCGTGGTTGGCCACCCCGAGGTCGATCATACGAGCGACGATGATGGGGGTGAGCAGGTCAAAAATCACCTCGACGACCTTGCACGCGACGCCGAGGACAACCTTCGCGCGATACTTCGAGAGAACGAAACGTCTGAGAAGCTCCCTCACGCCTACCTCTAGTTTCTCGACTGGTCAAGCGCGTCCGAGAGTCCGAGCCATTCGTCCTCGAGCTCGCCAACCTGTACGACCGTGTCTTCGAGTTCCTGTTGGAGCGCCATGAGCGCCTCGTAGTCGGAGGTGGGCGTGTGGGACATGCGCTCCCTGACCTCGTCTGGTGCGCCCTGCATCTTCTCGAGCTTGCGGCTCACGGCGTCAAGGCGCTTCTTGAGCTCACGCCTCTCGCTGTTGCTCATCGCGGGAGCGTCCGCGACCGACTCCGCCTCTGCCCTCTCTGGCTTTGCGGTCGGCGCGTCAGCGCGCCTCTCGTCGAGAAGAGCGAGGTACTCGTCCACACCGCCGGGGACATGGCGCACCCGGCCGTCGACGAGGGCGTACTGGTCGTCCGTCACGCGGTCCATGAGGTAGCGATCGTGGCTCACCACGAGCATCGTTCCCGGCCACGTGTCGAGCAGGTCCTCCACCACGGCGAGCATGTCGGTGTCGAGGTCGTTTCCTGGCTCGTCGAGCACGAGCACGTTAGGCTCGTCGAGAAGCACGCAGAGCAGTGCGAGCCGCCTCTTTTGACCCCCCGAGAGGTCCCTGACGAAGTTGGTGAACTCGCGCTTGTCAAAGCCCAGGCGCTCGAGGAGCTGCGTCGGGCTCTGCGGCTTGTCATCGATGTAGTAGGTGCTTCTATAGCGGCCGAGAACCTCGAGCACGCGCCAGTCGTCCCTCTCGGCGAGGTCGTCGAGGTTCTGTGACATCCACCCAAAGCGTACCGACTTGCCGATCCTGATCGTGCCGGATGTGGGCTGTTGCTTTCCTGACATGAGCGAGAGGAGCGTGGACTTCCCGGCGCCGTTTGCGCCGAGGATGCCAAAGCGGTCTCCCGGACCCACGATCCACGTAACGTCGTCGATGACCTTCTCCGGGTTTCCCGGATAGGAGAACGAGACGTCCTTCATCTCTATCACCTGCTTGCCGAGCCTGCTCACCGCCATGCGCTTGAGCTCGATGGGGTTTCGAAGGGGTGGATCGTTCGCAAGCAGCGTCATGGCCGCGTCAATGCGGAACTTGGGCTTGCTCGACCGCGCCTGGGCGCCGTGGGAGAGCCAGTTGAGCTCCTTGCGCAGCGTGTTCTGCCTGCGCTCCTCGATCACCTGCGCCTGGCGGTCACGCTCCACGCGCTGCTGGACGTAGGCGGAGTAGCCGCCCTCGAAGGGGTCGACGCACGTGTCGTGAACCTCCCACATGTGGTCGCAGACCTCGTCGAGAAACCACCGGTCGTGCGTGACCACGAGCAGAGCCCCACGACCATCGACCCAACGGTTCTTGAGGTGTCCCGCGAGCCAGCGGATGGCATGCATGTCAAGATGGTTGGTCGGCTCGTCCATGCAGATGACGTCCCAGGTGCCCATGAGGAGGCGTGCCAGGTCGCAGCGACGCCTCTGGCCGCCCGAGAGCTCGCCTACGACGCCCTCCCAGTCGAGGTCGCCGATGAGCTCGTCGAGAATGCCGCGGATGCGGGGGTCCGAGGCCCACAGATACTCGGGTGTGTCGCCTACGACGGCATGGCGAACGGTGTCGTCGTCCGCGAGCGAGTCGGTCTGGGCGAGGGTGCCTACCGTGATGCCGTTGCGCCAGACCACCTGACCGGAGTCTGGCTCCAGCTGATGGGAGATGAGGGACACGAGCGTCGACTTGCCGTCCCCGTTGCGGCCCACGATGCCGATGCGGTCGCCTTCGTTGATGCCGATCGTCTGGTCGGCAAGCACGCGCTTGCCGGGCCATTCGTGGCTCACGTGCTCGCAGCCGATGAGGATGCCCACTACGCTGCCTCCCCAGATGCGATACGGCGGAGAAGCGCGATCTCGGCTGCATATCCATCGAGGTCGTTGGGGGTCTCGAGTATCATGGGCAGGTTTCGCAGCCGCTCGTTCCCGACCACGGCGCGAAAGGTCTCGAGTCCGAGGGTGCCCCGTCCGATCTTCTCGTGGCGGTCCTTGTGGCTCGCGGGAGGGTTTTTGGAGTCGTTCACGTGCAACGCCTTCAGGCGGTCGATGCCGATCGCGCGGTCGAACTCGTCGAGCACCCCATCGAGGTCGCCGATCACGTCGTAGCCTCCGTCGGAGACGTGGCAGGTGTCGAGGCACACGCCGAGAAGCTCGTCATGCTCGGTGCCGTCCATGATGCGTGCGAGGTCCTCAAACCGACCGCCAACCTCGCTGCCCTTCCCCGCCATGGTCTCGAGGAGGACGGTGGTCTTCTGGCCGGGCGTGAGCGCCTCGTTGAGACCCTCGCAGATGAGGTCGACGCCTCGGTCGACGCCCTGGCCCACATGGCTGCCGGGGTGGAAGTTGAGGTAGTTTCCGGGCAGGTTCTCCATGCGCTCGATGTCATGCGCAAGGGCCGTGCGTGAATACTCCACGGTCTTGGGGTTGGCCGAGCAGAGGTTCATCGTATAGGGGGCATGCGCGACGAGTCTGCCAAAGTGGTTCTCGACAAGAATGCGCTGCAGTTCGCATACGTCGTCGGGGTCGAGCGCCTTGGCAGAGCCACCGCGAGGGTTGCGCGTGAAGAAGGCGAAGGTCGTGGCGCCGATCGACACCGCGGTTCTGCCCATGGCCGCGTAGCCGCCGGATGTCGAGAGGTGACAGCCGAGCGTGAGGTCGAGCCCGCGCTCGGTCATCGGCTGGCTCCCGCGAGGAGGTCGCGCGTGGCGTCGAGCACCACACCGGCGACGTCTGCCAGGGGAAGGGTCTCGCGCTGGTCCACGCCCGCGACCGTGACGAGCGCTATGCGGTCGGTTTCCGCCCCAAAGGTGGAGTCGGCCCGCGAGACGTCGTTGGCAACGATCAGGTCGGCGCCCTTGCATGCCAGCTTGCGCCGGGCGTTTGCGATGAGATCGTCCGTCTCGGCGGCAAATCCAACAACGACCTGGTTGGCGGCTCGGGAGGAGCAGAGCGCGGCGAGGATGTCCCTCGTTTCCACGAGCTCGATCGAGGTGAGGCGCTCCTCGGCTTTCTTGAGCTTGTGGTCCGCGGGATTCGCGGGCGTGTAGTCGGCCACCGCGGCGGCGCAGATCGCGGCATCGGCCTCGCCGAAGGCGACCGTCGTCGCATCGTACATCTGTGCTGCGGACACCACGCTCACGAGCCTGACTCCTACGGGCGTCTGAAGCGACGTGGGACCAGAGACGAGCGTGACCCTGGCACCGCGTGCTGCGGCGCGCGCGGCTATGGCGTAGCCCATCTTGCCGGTGCTGGCGTTTGCGATATAGCGCACGGGGTCTATGGCCTCGTGCGTGGGACCGGCCGTCACCACGATCGAGCGGCCCGCAAGGTCGTGGCTACGGCCGTCGAGGATCCCGAGGGCGGCCGAGGCGATCGTCTCCACGGAGGCGAGCTTGCCCTCCCCTATGTCGCCGCAGGCGAGCATGCCCGTCTCGGGCATCACGAAGTCGACGCCGCGTGAGACGAGCGTGCGCACGTTGGCCTGGGTCGCGGGGTTCCTCCACATGTGAACGTTCATGGCGGCCGCCACGAGCACGGGACAGTGGGCCGCGAGGAGTGTGGTCGAGAGGCAGTCATCGGCGATTCCGGCGACCATCTTCGCCATGACGTTGCCCGTCGCGGGCACGACCAGCACGAGGTTCGCCCAGTCCGCGAGAAAGATGTGAGGTATCGGGCTCTCGGAAAACGCGTAGAGGTCATCGGCCACGGGATGCTTCGAGAGTGCCTCGAAGGTCGTGGCGCCAACGAACCTCTCGGCGTCGGCGGTCATGACCACGCGCACGTCGCAGTCGGCCTTCTGCAGTTCGCGAACCACCTCGCACGCCTTGTAGGCGGCTATGCCCCCGGGCACGGCGAGAAGGACGTTGCGGGTGGCGCTCACTGCCACTCACCCACCTCTTCGGTGACGATCATCCTGTGGCAGTAGGGGCACTCCGCGATCGCCGGGCCATGGGAAAGGTCGTGAAAGAGCGCGGGTTGCAGCTTGACGCGACAAATGCTGGGGATATTGCCCACGAGACGCTCTACGGCAAGGCCCCTGAAGCGCTTGCGCGTGACCTCGTAGGTTGCCATGACCTTCGGCGTGATGTCGGCCACAACGTCGGCACGCTCCTCGGAGAGCTCCACGATCTGCTTCTTGATGTTCTCGGAGTTTCTCTCGTAGGCCATACGGGTGCTGGTCATCTCCTCGTCGAGACGGTCCGCCGTGAATCGCGCGTTGCGCTCGGCGAGCTGGAGGCGGTCGAGCGACTCATGGAGCGGTCCGAGGTCGAACTCGGCTTTCTCGATCCTCTTGGCGAGGGAGGTGAGCTGGGACTCGAGGTCTTGGATGTTTCGGTAGTTCTGCTCGCGCTCGCTCGCGCTCGCCTGGACCTCCACGGTCTTCTCCTGGTAGTGGTTGAGCCTCTCTTCGAGGTCGGCGATGTCGATCTCGACGTCCTTGCGCTGTCCGACGATCTTGGAGAGCTCGCTTGCCACCTTGCGCTTGGCGAGCTCGATGGTCTTCATCTTCTTCTGCTCGGGCATCGCCGCAAGCGTGGATGCATGGCGCAGAAGCTTGAGGTCTATGTCCTGTAGGCGCACGAGTGACGTGGCTTCGCTCATTTGTTCTCCTTCAATAGCGGTCGTACCAAGCCTAGCGCATGCGGCGGCGAGCGTTGCCGAGATGGTCTTCAACAAGCGAGACGAGCACATGCGAGAAGGCGTGGATGTCATCGAGCGAGACACGCTCGTCAAACGAGATGCGCAGAGACCCAAGCGCGTCGTTTCGGGGGATGCCCATGGCTGAGAGCACGTGGCTTGGCTCGAGCGAACCGCTCGAGCAGGCCGAGCCCGCGGAGACCTCGTAGCCGGCCTCGTCAAGGCCGAGGACGAGGGTCTCGGAGTCCAACCCCGGCACCATCACGCTCACGATGCCGGGGAGGCGTCGATCGTCGACGCGTGCGGAGGTCGAGGGGATGATGCCCGTTCCCTCGGCGCAGAGCACGTCGTAGAGCTCCTGCGCGATGCGCGAGGTCGCGGCGCGGGCCTGGGCGAGGTGGTCGTCGCAGTATCGTGCGGCCGCCGCGAACGCGAGCGCCCCACGGACGTCCTGCGTGCCAGGACGCCTGCCGGACTCCTGCCCACCGCCAAAGCCCTGTGGTCTAAACGGCACGCGGCCGCGCATGGCGAGGGCTCCCACGCCCACGGGCCCGCCGATCTTGTGAGCGGCGACGCTTGCCGCGTCGACCTCGGAGAGGTCCATGGGAATCCTCCCGAAGGCCTGCACGGCGTCCGTGTGGAAGATGGCCCCTGCGGCGTGTGCCGCCTGCGCGATTTCGGGAATCGGCTGGATGACGCCCGTCTCGTTGTTGGCGTACATCACGGAGACGAGCGCCGTCTCGCGCCCAACGAGGGAGGCGACGGTTGCGGCAGACACGACGCCGTCGCGGCCTGGCCCTGCGATGACCACGTCGAATCCACGGTCGTGCAGGGAGGGTACGAGGTCGAGCACGGAGTCGTGCTCGATGGCGGAGATGACGACGGAGCGGCGCCTGCCGTCTCGACCGCGACCGCCCTCGGCGAGGCCAAGGACGGCGAGGTTGTTGCTCTCGGTCCCGCCCGAGGTGAAGGCGACGTCGGAGGGGCGGAGCCTTCCGCCCAGGCAGCGCGCGATGTCCGCTCGGGCTCCGTCAAGCGCGCGAGCGGCCTCGCGGCCAAGCGTGTGAAGGGAGTTGGGATTGGCTCCCGCCCAGCGCTGGCCCTCGTAGGCCGTCTCTGCAGCAAGCGAGTGCGGCCGTCGGGGCGCACTCGCGGCGTAGTCGAGGTATACGGTTTTATGATCAGACACGATGATTCCTAAGCTCTCTCCGAAAGGCCACGCATGCCAGCCTGCCTCAGCTCGTCAATTGCCCCTGCGCGGTCGTGCTGGTTGAAGACGGCGCTGCCGGCCACGAGCACGTTTGCTCCTGCGGCCACGACCTGCTCGGCGTTCTTTGCCGAGATGCCGCCATCCACCTCGACGAGGGGACTCACGTGATGCTCGAGGCAGAGCGCCCGGAGCTTGCGCAGCTTGTCGTAGGTGCCCATGATGAACGACTGGCCACCAAAGCCGGGGTTTACGCTCATGACGACCACCATGTCCACGTCCTCGATGACCGCGTCGAGCGCCGAGACGGGCGTGGCGGGGTTGATGGCGATGGCGGGCTTGGCACCGCGGCTCCTGATGAGGCCCGCAAGCCTGTTGGCGTGGTTCGTGGCCTCGAGATGGAAGCTGACCACGGCCGCACCCGCGTCGATGTAGCGTTCGACCATGATGTCGGGATTGGCGATCATGAGGTGCACGTCAAACGGCAGCTCGCTCGCTCTCGTGGCTGCGGCAAGTATGTCGGGACCATAGGAGAGGTTAGGCACGAACTGACCGTCCATCACGTCGTAGTGAACGTAGTCGGCATCGGCGATGCTCGCTATCTCGTCTCCCAGGTTCATAAAGTCCGAGGAGAGGATGGAAGGAGCGATCTTTACGTCCTCAAGCACGATGGTTCCCTTCTACTGCTGCTCCGACATGCCATAGAACTCCTTGTTCGGGACGCGGCCGAGAAGCCCGTCCACGGCATCCTGAAGGGGAAGCTCCTCGTAGAGAAGCTCATAGACCGCCTTCGTGATGGGGGTCTCGATGTCCTTCTCCTGGGCGAGCTCCCACACGCTCTGACAGGCGCGGGCGCCCTCGACGATCATGCGCGTGCGACCCTCGTACTGCTCGAGCGTCTCTCCGCGGGCGAAGGCCTCGCCGAAGGTGCGGTTACGCGAGTGCTCGGAGGTGCAGGTGACCACGAGGTCGCCCATTCCGGCAAGACCCATGCAGGTCATGGGGTTACCGCCGAGAGCCGAGACCACGCGGCCGATCTCGGCGATGCCGCGCGTCATGAGGACGGCGAGCGTGTTGTCGCCGGCGCCTAGCCCCACGGCTATGCCGCACGCGATTGCGACGACGTTCTTTACCGCGGCGCAGGTCTCGATGCCACAGATGTCATCGCTCACGTAGACGCGGAAGCTCGGGCACACGAGGAGGCTCTGGAAGTACTCGGAGGTGTGGAGGTCCTCCGAGGCCACGACGGCGGCCGAGATCTTGTGAAGGCAGATCTCCTCGGCGTGGTTGGGACCCGAGAGCGCCGCGACCCTGCCTGGGTTGCCGAGCTCCTCGGAGGCCACCTGATGCATGAGGTGGTGGGTGCCGAGCTCGATGCCCTTCGAGAGCACGAGCACGGGCACCGAGGCCTTGAGGAAGGGTGAGAGCTGGTGACAGACCCTGCGAAGAAATCCCGAGGGCGAGGCGAGGATGACGGCGTCCGCGCCAGAGGCGGCGTCCTCCATGGACGAGGTGGCACGCACGTTGGAAGCCATCTCGTAGTCAACGAGGTAGCGCGCGTTGTGGTGCCTGGAGTTGACGGACTCGACGATGTCTGGCTCGAGCGCCCACTGGACGACCTCGTCGGCGCTCGGGGCGACGAGCCCCGTCATGGCGGTACCCCAGGAACCAGAGCCGATGACGGCGACCTTGCTCATCGTGGGCCTCCCTTTTCTTCGTGGCGAACCGAGAACTTGCGCTCCTCATGATTGACGAGCTTGCGGATGTTGGAGCGGTGGGCCCAGATGACCACGACGGAGACGACGGCGACGGGGACCACCGAGACGGGCGGGAAGCCGAAGGCGAGACACCACAGGGGCAGCGAGGCGGCCGCGCAGACGGACCCGAGCGAGACGTAGCGCGTGGGAGCGGCAAACACGAGAAACACGGCGAGAAGTCCGAGCGCCACCGGCCACCAGAGGCCGAGAGCGGCACCAAACCCCACGGCTATACCCTTGCCGCCGTGAAAGCCGAGGTATGGGGAGAACACGTGCCCGAGCACGCAGCCCAGATAGACGACGGACATCGAGGTGCCGAAGAGGGTGGTGTGGTCGAGCGCGGAGACGTCTGCGGAGAGGGCGATGGCCGCGATGGCGTAGCGCGCGACCAGCATGCAGACGAGTCCCTTGCCGAGGTCGCAGAGAAGCGTGAGCACCGCCGCCCTCTTTCCCACGGAGCGCGCCACGTTGGTGGTGCCGATGTTGCCCGAGCCGACCTTGCGCACGTCGATGTGACCCTCGCTCTTCGAGATGATGAGCCCGAAGGGTATGGCGCAGACGAGAAAGGCTCCCGCGAATAAGACCACGGTCATCAACACGAGTGTCGTCACTATTCGTTCTCCACCTTCCTGCGAAACTTGAGCCTGATCGGCGTACCCGTGAGGTCGAAGCGATCCCTGATGCGATTCTCCATGAATCGCTCGAAGTTATCGTCAACGAGGTCGGGTGCGTTGCACCAGAAGGAGATCACGGGCGGCTTGGAGCCCGTCTGGGTCGCGTACTGAATCTTGAGGCGCCGGCCCTTGTAGCTTACGGTATGGCCGGACTCGCGAATCTGCGCGAGCATGTCGTTGAGCTCGGAGGTGCGGAGCTGGGCGCCACGGTGGGCGGCAACGGAGATCGCGGAGTCGAGGACCTTGTCCACCGCCCTGCCCGTGAGGGCCGAGATGTTGATGTAAGGCACCCACGACGCGAAGGCCATGCGCTTGTCGATGGACTCCATGACCTCGTTGCGCATTTGCTCGGAGTCGATGAGGTCCCACTTGTTGAGCAGGAGCACGAGACCGCATCCACGGTCGACGGCCATGTTGGCAAGCTTCTGGTCCTGCTCGGTGACGCCTGCGGTGGCGTCGACCACGAGAAGGCACACGTCGGAACGGTCCATGGCCTGCAGGCCTCGCACGAGGCTGTAGTACTCGACGTCTTCGTGCACGAGGTTCTTCTTGCGGATGCCCGCGGTATCCACGAGCCGTATGGTCTGGTCTCGCCAGCTGATCATCGTGTCGACGGCATCGCGCGTCGTGCCGGCCACGTCGGACACGATGGAGCGCTTGCGGTTTGCGAGTCGGTTTGCAAGCGAGGACTTGCCGACGTTGGGCCTACCGATGATGGCCAGGCTGAGGTAGTCGTCCTCGGGCTCGGGCGCGCCCCCTTCGGGAAAGCAGGCGACGATCCGGTCGAGGAGGTCACCGGTGCCATGGCCATGCATGGCCGAGATGGGTATGGGCTCGCCGACGCCGAGGGCATAGTAGTCCCAGAGGCCCTCGGCGTCGGTATCGGGGTCATCCTTCTTGTTGACGACGAGGAAGACCGGCTTGTCGGTCTTCCGAACAATGCGGGCCACCTCCTCGTCCTCCTCGGTGATGCCCACCGAGCCATCAACGACGAAGACGACCACGTCTGCCTCGTCGCATGCGAGAAGCGCCTGTTCGCGAATGCGCGGTGCGAACACGTCCTTCGACTTGATTGACTCGATGCCACCGGTGTCAACGAGCGTGAACTCGCGTCCGTTCCAGTCGGAGTCGTGGTACGAGCGGTCGCGCGTGACTCCGCGTGACTCGTGAACGATGGCCTCACGCTTTACGGCGATGCGGTTGACCAGCGTGGACTTACCAACATTTGGCCTGCCGATGATGGCGACAATAGGTTTAGTCATGATTTCTCCTTGCTGCGTAATCTCCAAAGAGTTTAACACGAGCAAGGGTCGCGACCTATTCCGCGATGGCACCAACCAAGGCGTCCACAAGCTCGTCGGGACTCGTCTGCGTGACGATGACGGTAGCCCCGCGTCTCCCGAGCCCCTGGGCGAGGTCGATCTCGGTCACGCCGTCGAGGGTGACATGGTCAAAGTTGAACATCGTCTCGGGAAGCACCACGAGCGTCCCTGAAAGCTCCTCCGGGAGCTGTGCGAGAAGGTCCTCAGCCACGATGAGGCCGGTCACGTTCACGTCGCCGCCGAAGAAGTCGTTTCTGATGGCGTGCGTTGAGACGACCCCGCCTCCCCAGCAGGCGCAGAGCACGTCGAGCGTCTCGTGGGCGGCCTCGCCGCAGACGAGAACCGCTCGAAGCCCCCTGGCGACGAGCCCCTCTCCCACCGAGGCAATGTCAGCGGCACGACGCTCGCGCAGGCGAGAGACGTCGTCGAGGAAGCTGCGGAGCATGCCGATGCCATCGTAGAACTGGGGATATCCGTCGTAGGTCTCGGCGGGAGGAACGCGCACGCGGGCGTCGACGTAGAACTCGTCGGAGAGCTGGAAGCGCGTCTGTCCCCAGCGCCTTCGGGCGCGATCCTGATAGGGGGCGATGACCTCGATCACGGCGCGCGATGCCTCGACGTCATCCGAGAAGGACTTGGTGAAGCGCCTCGAGTGCTTGGTGTATCCGAGCGGCACGACGGCGAGCGAGGTCACCTGGGGATGGGCCTCGACCCAGTCGAGCGTGTGCACGAGCTCCTCGCCGTCGTTGATTCCCGGGCAAAGCACGACCTGGCCGTGTATCTCGATTCCCGCCTCGCAGAGCCGCTCGAGCACATCCACCCCTCGCTGCGCGTTGCGGCCGATGAGCGAGCGACGCACCCCGGGACTGATGGCGTGTATCGAGACGTTCATGGGCTCGAGGCTGCAGGTGATGATGCGTTCGACGTCGTCATCGGTGAGGTTTGTGAGCGTGACGAAGTTCCCCTGGAGAAACGAGAGCCGATAGTCGTCGTCCCGAAGCGTGAGCGAGGGCCGCATGTCCTCGGGAAGCATGCTCATGAAGCAGAACTGGCAGGCGTTCACACAGGTGCGGATGCCGTCGAAGAGCACGTCAGTAAAGTCGACGCCCCAGTCCTCACCAGACTCCCGCTCGAGGGTGCAGGGATAGGTACCGCCATCCGTGGGGTCGAAGACCAGAAGGTCGCAGCTCGCCCCGTCCGCCTCCCAGCGCCAGTCGATGATGTCGCGCAGGGCGCGGCCGTTCACCGAGTCAACGCGCATGCCCGGCTCGATGCCCGCCTCCCAGGCGGGGCTCTCCTCCTCCACGCGAGCAACCCAGGCACCCGTCGCCTGCGGTTTCGAGCTTGCATAGTCGGCTCGCTGCTCCGCCATGGCTAGTCCCCGTCAACGATTCTCGTGATCGTCGAGCGAACGGCCGCGATCTGTGACGCAGGCGTCGAGGCGCCCGCGGTGATGCCGATGACCTGCGCGCCGAGAAACCAGGTGGGGTCAAGCTCCTCGGCGCATTCCACGTGATGCGTGCTCGGGCAGCTCGCCGAGGCGATCTCGGCGAGACGGGTCGTGTTCGCGGAGTTCCTGCCACCGATCACGACCATGACGTCTGCCTTGCGAGCAAGCTCGTCGCAGGCCCGCTGGTGACCGGATGTCGCCTCGCAGATGGTGTCAAAGACGCGAACCTCGTCGGCATGGGCGAGAAGCTCGTCCACGACCTCCACGAGGCGTGCGTGCGACTGCGTGGTCTGGACGACGACGCCGACCTTGCCGTGAAGCCCGAGTGCGCGAGCATCGGCAGCGGAGTCGACCACCAGGGCGCCGGTGGCATGCGCGACGGTCGCCTCCACCTCCGGGTGGCCCGCCTCCCCCACCACGACGACCTGGTAGCCCTCGCGGGAGAGCCTCTCGGCGGCTACGTGGACCTTCTTGACGAAGGGACAGGTGGCGTCAAGCACGCGACGACATACCTCGCGGGCCTCGCGCTCCACCTCGGGGGTTACGCCATGCGTGCGGAGCAGCAGCGTCTCCCCGGTGGCCTCGGCGGGCGTCTCCACCACGGTTACGCCAGCGCCTTCGAGATCGGCGACGACCCGTGGGTTGTGGATGAGGGGACCAAGCGTGTGGACGGGTCCCTCGGCATCCGCGACGGCCTTCTCGACCATGGCGAGCGCACGCTCCACGCCATAGCAGGCACCGGCCTCGTCTGCTGTGAGAATCTGTGGCATGTTCTCCTACATCTTCCCAGGATGCTCGTCGCGCAGCTCGGTACGCAGGGCGTACACGCGGTCCATCGCAACGCGCTCCATGGCCGCAATCTGGGCCTTCTTGCCCTTGGCGTCGAGGTCGGAGAACTCGATGAGGTCTCCGACCTTGAGAAACACGCGACCAGGCTTGTGAAAGTGCTTGCCACGCTTCGTGATGTCGCGGGCGCCGACGATGGCGAGCGGCTGAACGCCCGCCTTGCCCATGTGTGCCATGAGCGAGAAGCCGCCATGGACGACCACGGGCTCGTCGTCGCTCTTCACGCGGGTCCCCTCGGGATAGATGAGGATCCACTCCCCTCGCATGAGCGACGCGCGGGCACGTCGCACGGCCTTCATGTCTGCGGCGCCGCGCTCCACGGGGAATGCCCCCACGCGGGAGAAGAGCCACTTGGCAATCTTGACCCTGTCGAACTCGCTCTTGTAGATGGTACGAGCCCTGATGCCATGAATCCAGAGGTAGGGTACCACGATCACGGGGTCGAGCATCGAGGTGTGGTTCATGATGAGCATGCGGCCGCGATCGCCGCCAGGCGTCAGGAGCTTCTCGGCGTCTTCGATCTTCCAGGGCCAGAAGATCTTGCTCACGATGATGAGCACCCATACCACGAAGCCCATGAGCATGCGTGCCGGTAGCGGATGGTCGTTCAGGGCGCTGTCGTAGTAGTCGTCGAAGGAGTTGCCCCCAAACGCATGCAGCTTCCCCTCGGGCTTCGAGCCGCGCTCGCGCTTCGTCACGCCGTCGTCGGCGCGTACCTCCGCAGCCTGATCGGCCGCCACCTTCTCGGAAGGCCTCTCAAGACGAGAGGGCGCCCCCGCCATCTTCTTGAGCTCGGGGCTGAGTGAGACGATTCTCGCCACGACCTCCTCTACCGTGAGAGAGGAAGAATCGATGCGTACGGCGTCGTCGGCCGGCCTGAGGGGAGAGACGGCGCGGTTCGAGTCGTACTCGTCACGTCGCTTGAGGTCCTCGAGGATGGACTGCTCCTCGGCAACGTCGGTCACGGCCGAGACGTCCTTGGCCGCGTCACCGCCCTCTCGCTGCACCGCTCGCCGGTGAGCGCGGGCGGTGGCGTCTGCGGTGAGAAAGACCTTCACCTCCGCACCTGGAAAGACGACCGTGCCGATGTCGCGACCCTCGGCGACGACGCCGCCGACCTCGCCGACCTTGCGCTGGAGGGCGACCATGGCCTCGCGTACCGCGGGGACGGCCGAGACGGGAGAGACCGCGCGGTCGATTCCGGGCGTGCGTATCTCATCCGTGACGTCTCGTCCGTCCACCGAGACGGTCTGTCGCGAGCCGTCGGTCCCAAACGAGATGGTACAGGTGCGCGCGACCTCGGCCGCGCCGACCCCGTCCTCGGGGTCGATGCCCCGGTGGAGGCACTCCGCGGCCACGGAACGATACATCGCCCCCGTGTCGAGGTAGGTGAGGTGGCATCTCTCGGCGACCGCGTGGGCGACGGTTGACTTGCCGGATCCCGCAGGTCCGTCGATTGCGACAATCATGCTAGTCCCTCCCGGATGCGCCCCAGATGTTGCGCATATCGTAGACGTTTGCCTTGGTGCAACGCTCGACGACCTCCTCGGGCGAGAGGTTGAAGCCACCGAGTTGCAGCTCGCGTCCCGTGCAGGTAAAAAAGAGCGAATGCACGTTGAGCAGGTGCACGCCCCAGAAGCGGTCGAAGGGAATCCCATAGGCGCGCGCGAAGAACATGCGAAGAAGTCCGCCGTGGCTCACGCACGCAGTGCGTCCGGTGAGCCCGAGAATCTCCTTTTGGAGGGAGTCCACGCGAGCGGCGACGTCCTCGAACGACTCCGCCCCCGGTGCGGGCATCGAGCGTCCGTCCTCGTCGAGCGGCCACGGGAAGGGATGTCCCGACGTGCCCGCATCCGCGAACCCGGTGCCCTCGAGTGCGCCGAAGTCAAATTCCACGAGCTCGTCGCGATCCTCGCAGACAACGCCCAGCACGTCCGCCGCCTGCACGGCAAGATCATGGCAGCGAGAGAGAGGCGAGCACCAGATGCGCTCCGGCCTGAAGGCCACGAGGGCTTCCACGCCGCGCGCCCGCTCCACCTGACCCCGCTCGGTGAGGGGTACGTCCCTTCTGCCTGAGAAGAAGCGCTCGGTGTTCGCGGGAGTCTCGGGATGTCTCATGAGGAGAATTCTCTGACGGATGGAAAAGTCCACTACTCAACGTCCTCCCTGTCAGCGGCGAGCCCCTCGAGGAGCACCGTCTCATGAAGGCTGAGCGGCCTCCACTCCCCTTCGACGACGTCCGAGAGCACGAGAGGCCCGAAGGCGTCGCGATGAAGACGGAGCACCTTGTGACCCACAGCCTGCATCATCTTCTTGACCTGGTGCTTCCTGCCCTCGTGGATGGTGATCCCGACCACGGCGTTGGGTTCTCCGGCACCCGTTCTGCCGGTACCATGAGGTGCGACCACCGAGAAGAGCGCATCATCATCGTCCAGAAGCTCCGCTCCGGCAGGTGAGGCAACGCCATCCTCCAGCTGGATGCCACGTCGCAGCCTCTCGAGGTCATGTGCGCTCGGCGTACCCGAGACAAGCGCCGCATAGTGCTTGTCCACGTGATGTGATGGATGGAGGAGCTCCTGTCCCAGGTCCCCGTTGGTGGTGAAGAGCAGGAGGCCCGTCGTGTCGGAGTCGAGCCTACCCACGGGGAAGAGCCCGGGATGCTCGTCCGTAGGGACGAGCTCGGCCACGCAGGGCCTGCCCATGGGGTCGCTCATGGTGGTGAGATAGCCGGCGGGCTTGTAGAGCATGAGGTAGGTGGGGTGCTCGGCGATGGAGCAGACCCTGCCGTCAACGGTCACCACGTCGGCGAGAGGGTCGACCTTGCTGCCAAGCTCGGTCACGACCTCACCGTTCACGCAGACGCGGCCGGCGCTCATGAGCCGTTCGGAGCCGCGCCTGCTTGCCACTCCCGCTCGAGCGAGGAAGCGCTGGAGCCGCATGGGATAGACCGTCTCTCCCTCACTCATCCATGCCGCCGCCCGCCGAGGGGTCTAGCTCGGCGTCATCATAATCGTCCTCGAGAAGCTCGCGCTCGTCGTCCATGTCAGCCGCCGTCTCCTCGAGCGTGCTCGAAATCGTCCGGCCGGAAAGCCGCTCGCGAATGAAGCGCCTCGACTCCTCGTCCGGGGCGAAGTCCTCCAGGGGCGGCAGATCGCGCAGGGACCGAAGTCCGAAGCGCTCGAGGAAGTGACGGGTGGTGCCGTAGAGGATCGCCTGGCCACGATCGGCCTCGTGGCCCATCTCACGCACGAGGCCCTTCTCGATGAGGGAGCTGATGACGCCCTCGGAATTGACGCCGCGGATGGCTCGCACGCCCTCGCGCGTGACAGGCTGGTGATAGGCGACCACGGCGAGCGTCTCGAGGGCCGCCTGCGAGAGCTTTCTGGTGTCCCACGAAAGAACGAAGCTGGCAACCTGGTCATGGTAGGCGGGATGCGTGAAGAGTCGCCAGCCTCCGGCTACCTCGCGAAGCTGGAGGCCCCGGTTGGCATCCGCGTATTCGGCCGAGAGCTCGGCGAGCGCAGAGGCCACCTCGCCCGGCGCCACGCCAAGGACCTTCGCGAAGTCGGTTGCGGGGACGGAGTCGTCTGAGACGAGGAGCATCGCCTCGAGCACTCCTTTGAGCGAACTTGATTCCAGATGTTCGAGGTCTTCCACTAGTTCTCCTTCTCGTCCGCCTCGATGGCGGCAATGAGTGCCTCGTCGATGCCCTCGGCGTCAACTCCCGCGAGTCCCTCGGCAAGAGCGTCGGCGTCGATCTCCGAGAGGACGGACTCGTCCAGCCTGTACGGCTCCGCACCCCTTACATGACCTATCTCGATCTCTCCGAAGGTCTCGGCCTGGCTCACCGTCACCATTCCGCGCTTGAACAGCTCGAGGATGGCGAGGAAGTTGGCGACCACGAGCTCTGGATCGGAATGGCCGTCGAGAAGCTCGGAGAAGGTGATGCGTCCGCGCGTACGCGCAAGACGATCGACCGATGCCACGGTGAGCGCGACCGGCAGTCGTCTGGGGGCGATGTGCTCGGCCTCGAGGAGCAGGGTCTCGCGGCGGCTGTCGATGTCCGCGCAGATCACGGCAAGGCTCCTCAGGGTGATGCCCTCGAGATAGTCCGGCATGAGGTTGAGAAACTCCGGGTCGGCCCCGACGGTGCGAGGAAGCATGCGACTCTCGGCATCGGCTCTCGCGGCGAGCGCGGTGCCTGCGTTTCTGAACTGCTTGTAGGCGATGAGCCTTGCGATGAGGACCTCGCGAGCCTCGTCGGGAGAGAGTCCCTCGAGGTCCTCGTCATCCTCGAGGCCTGCGTCAACGACGCGGACCGACGCGTCTGGCACGAGCGCCGCGGCCTTCATCTCCAGGAGCGTCGAGGCCACGAGCACGAAGTCGCTCGCCACGTCGAGGTCGAGGTCGCCCATCCGGCTGACCTCCGCGAGGTACTGCTCGGTGACGTCGGAGATGGAGATGGACCCGATGGCGACCTTCTGGCGACTCACGAGCTGCAGGAGCAGGTCGAAGGGACCAGAGTACGCCTGCGTGCGAACGCGGTAGGACATGCCTAGATCACCGCGATGAGCAGGTCGTAAAGGTTGCCCGCGGTAGCGTTGAGATAGGTGCCGAGGGGGTCGATGCCAACGTAGTACGGAAGGACGTACATGCAGACAAGCAGGATCGGCATGGCATAGCGCTGGATCACGTAGTAGGTCTGGCGAGCCTTCCCTGAGAGGAAGAGGAAGATGACCTTGGAGCCATCGAGTGGCGGCAGCGGAATGAGGTTGAAGAACATGAGCACGAGGTTCACGTAGACGTACGACTCGATGACGAGGATGATCCACTTGACGACGTCGGTCGAGATCACGACGCCGCTCTGAATGAGTCCCACGTACCCGTGGTAGAAGGCGTAGAGGATGGCGGTTCCCAGAAGCGCCTGGAGGAGATTGGCGGCCGGTCCGGCGAGGGCGACGAGCACCTCGTCTCGGCGAGGCTTGCGCAGACGGTTGGGGTTGTATGGCACGGGCTTGGCATAGGCGAAGACGGGTCCGCCCATGAGGCCCATGAGCAGCGGAAGGACGATCGACCCGAAGCCATCCAGATGAGCCGCGGGGTTGAGCGTGAGCCTGCCCGCCTCCTTGGCCGTCGGATCGCCGAGCTTGTAGGCCACCCAACCATGGGCGACCTCGTGCAGGAGGGCGGAGAACATGACGAGAACGACCGAGATGACGATGCGGATGATCTGTCCGGTCGAGAATGAAGCTAGCACGTGGCACTCCCCTCTCGCGGCGTCAGCGCAGCGAGGAAGCGATTCGACAGAAAGCCCAGTCGGCGATGAGAGACATCATAGCAAGGATGGCAAAGTCGCCACGAAACGCCCCATCGAAGGGCGTCTGGAAGACAAAGAGGCCGCGCAGGAACTCTGGCATGAGGCCCGACACGAAGCTGTTGACGCCAAGCAACGCCATGCGCACGGCCCCCGACGCAAAGACGTTTGCCACGACGAGGACGGCGAGAAGGATGCCCGCGACACGAAGGACGACGGCGACGGACCGGAGAATCCTGGCGACCAGGGCGCTGCCTTTTCCTTCGCTACTCATCGGTTCCCTCCTCCATCTTCTCCGATAGCTCGAGCCACTCCTGTTCGAGCGCGGGGATCTTCTTTGAGAGCGCGTTGTATTCCGTGAGGCACTGGTTGAACTTGTCGCCGTCGTTATAGAGACTCTCGTCGGCCATCAACGTCATGAGCTCGTCATGGCGCCTGTGGGCGGGTTCGAGTGCGGCCTCGACCTGCCTCAGCCTGTCTCGCGTCTTCTTGAGCGCCTTGTTGCGACGATTTCGCTCGTCGGCCTCGAGGCGACGCTGCTCGCGCGTCTTGACGTTGCGGCCCGTGGACTGGGAATCATCCTCCGAAGGAGCGGAGGGCATGGCCCTTGACTGCTCTGCGGCACCAGGCTCCTCGGTGGTCTTTGCCTCGAGCTCCGCGCGCTTGAAGAGGTAGTAGTCGTAGTCCCCGTCGTATACGGTCACCTTGTGGTCGCGGACGTCCACGACCTTGTTGGCCAGGGCGCGCACGAGGTGCTCGTCGTGGCTGATGAGGACGATCGTCCCCGGAAACTTCGTGAGGGCCCCCTCCAGGACGTCGACCGAGTCGATGTCGAGGTGGTTGGTGGGCTCGTCGAGGCAGAGCAGCGGGTCTGGTGCCACGAGCATCTTGGCGAGGGCGAGACGGGCCTTCTCGCCGCCCGAGAGCACCTGCACGCGCTTGTCGACGTCGTCACCATGGAAGAGGAAGGCTCCGAGCAGGCGGCGCTCGTCTGAGCTCGTCCAGCCAGGGGCCACGTCGTCCATCTCGGCGAGAACGGTGTTGGATGGGTTGAGCTGGTCGAGCTGGTGCTGCGCGTAATAGGCCACGGTCACGTTCTGGCCCAGTGCGATGGTTCCCGCGTCTGGTACGAGACTCCCGTTGATGAGCTTCATGAGCGTGGACTTGCCCGCGCCGTTTGGTCCGACGAGGGCCACGTGATCGCCGCGGTAGAGCGTGAGGCTCACGTCTTCGTAGACGCGGTTGTCCCCAAAGCTCTTCGCGACGCAGTCCACGCTGACCACGGAGTCTCCCGTGCGGGGAGGATCGGGAAAGCGAAAATGAACGTGCTTCGACTGCTCCGGGAGGACGACGAGCTCCTCTCGAACCTTCTCGAGCTTCTTCACGCGCTCCTGGACCTGCTTCGCCTTCGTCGGCTTGTACCTGAAGCGCTCGACGAAGACCTCCATGTGCTGGATGTCGCGCTCCTGGGCCTCTCGCTTGGCGCGCAGCTGCTCGAGGTTGTCCTCGCGCTGCCTGAGGTATCCCGAGTAGTTTCCCGTGTAGGTCATGAGGCGCTTGTTCTCGAGGGCGGCAACGTGGCTCACGCAGGCGTCCATGAATGCACGGTCATGGCTCACGAGCAGGACCGCGCCGTCGTAGCCGGCTATGAACTGCTCAAACCAGCGAACGCTCTCGAGGTCGAGATGGTTGGTGGGCTCGTCGAGAAGGAGGAGGTCGGGATGGCGCAGCAGCAGCTTGGAAAGGGCGATGCGCATCTGCCAACCGCCCGAGAAGTCGGCCGCGGGCTTGTCGAAGTCCTCGATGGGAAAGCCGAGGCCGCCGAGTATCGCCCTCGCCCTGCTCTCAAGCTCATATCCGCCGAGACGCTCGAAGCGATCCTGCGCATGCCCATAGCGCTCGAGGAGGGAGTCGAGCTTCGGACCAGGCACCGCATGCGAGATCTTGTGCTCGTAGTCGCGAACGAGGTGCTCGACCTCCTTGACCTCGATGGCCGAGTCCACGACCTCCTGCAGCGCCGTCTTGGCTCCCTCGAGCTTGGTCTCCTGCTCGAGGTACCCGATGGTGGTGTCCTTGGCGAAGCTGACCGTTCCCTCGTCGGAGGTCTCGAGACCCATGACGATGCGCAGAAGCGTGGTCTTGCCCGCACCGTTGGGTCCGACGAGGGCCCATCGCTCGCCGGCATTGAGCTGCAGCGTGGCAGACGAGTACAGGACGCGTCCGCCAAACGACTTCGTGATCTTATCAGCAAGTGCTATCAAACCAAATCTCCGGTACTCGTAGTTAGTTCATCGTGGTGAGGTGGATGGCGAAGCCCGCTATCTCGCTCTTGAAGTAGACGAGCAGGGGGGTGCCGTCGGGCATGAAGGCGCGCGACGACTCATCGACCTCGAAGCCACGCGCGGAAAACCATGTGACGGCAGCGTCGAGGTCATTGACGTGAAAGCCGATGTGACCCTTGGTGCCGCGGCCGTTCTTCTTCATGACCTCGACGAACGTCCCGGCAAAGTAGGACGGCAGCATCTCGTGCGTGGCAAGGCCCATGAGGATCTCGAACTGCCGTGCAATATCACGTGCCTCGTCGTCGTTCGCGGCATTGATGCCCACGTGAGCGAGGTGCATGTCAAAGATCTCGACTGGATTATCGCTTGCATCGGCCATGATCCGCCCTCCTCGTCCGTACGCCCGTCTGGCGCATCGCCAAGTTAAGAATTATACGAGACATGCCCCCCTCGGCGCGACCCCTCGAGGCAAGCCTTGGCAGAACACCATATAGGAATCGTGCGGGCGGACGCTACGACTCGAGCGCGAGCTTGGCGCGGACGATGCGAACCACCGACTCGTCGATACGCCCCTCGCTGAGGGTCCCGTTGGATACCGCGTCAAGGACTCCCTGATAGCAACTTCGAAAGTCGTTTGGCATAAGAATCATGTCATCGCCGGCGAGCAGTGCCTGCACACCTATGTCGGATGAGCTGTAGAGGTCCGAGACGGCACCCATCTGGAGCGAGTCGGTAATGACGACGCCGTCATAGCCAAGCTGGTTGCGCAGGACGTCGGTCACGATCTTAGGGTTGAGGGATGCCGGGATATCGTCGCCCGTTACCTCGGGGCAGGCGAGGTGACCCACCATGATCATCGGCACCCCGGCGTCGATGGTGGCCTCGAAGGGAAGAAGCTCCGACGCCTCCATCTCGTCGAGCGTGGAATCGGTGTAGATGAGCTCGTTTTCGGAGTCGCCCTGCACGCCACCGATGCCTGGGAAGTGCTTCGCGCAGCAGAGGATGCCCGTGCTGAGATAGCCCTCGACCTGGGCGTGAACCATCGGTGTGACCGTCGTGGCATCGGAGCCGAAGGAGCGCCTGGTCATGGAGGAGGTCGAGGAGCTGGCAATGTCTGCCACGGGAGCAAAGTCGAGGTTGAAGCCTAGCTTCTTGAGGTAGGTACCTACGGTTACGGCTGCGGCCTTGGCCTTGGAGGTATCGCCCGTGGCTCCTATGTCGGCCATGTCACCTACGTTGTCTATGCCAAAGTCCGAGTCGCTCGCGATGCGCGCCACGGTGCCACCCTCCTCGTCGACCCCGAGGAGAATGGGAAAGCCCATGATTTCCTTGTAGTAGGTCTGCGTGTCGGTGAGCATGGATGTGACCTGGGAGTTCGAGTTGAGGTTCTTGGCAAAGTAGACGATGCCGCCCACCGGATACTCCTCGAGACACGCGCGAGTATAGTCACCGGCCTTGGTTTGCGTGCTCACCTGCGTTACCGCCTCCGGCTGCACGACGAAGAGCTGTGCCACCTTCTGCTCGACGGTCATGGTGCCAACGATCTGCTGGGCCCGTACCGTGAGAGGGTCCGTATCGGTTGCCGTGCCGTCAGACGTGCTGCTCGATGCGTCTGACGGCACGGCGGACGCGGAGCTGTCGGACGCAGAAGAGGAGGATGCGGTGTTGTCCGAGGAGCGGTATGCCATCGCGATGATCTGGTAGGTGAAGAAGAGGCCGAGGGCCAATACGCCGATCGTCGCGACGACGACTCCGATGTTGGCGAGAGAGCGCCTCGTCTGTCTCTTCATGCGCATCCCCTCCTAAGCCGAGCTCCGACCAAAACAATGACGCAAAAGCGATAGATCCGTTCAGCTAGTCTCCATTATCAAGAAAAGCGCCGGTCTGTCGACCCCACAGTTGAGCATACTCTCCGTCCGACTCGAGAAGCTCGGAGTGCGTGCCGTCTTCCGCCACGCGGCCGTCGGCGAGGACTACGATCCTGTCAAGGGAGGCGACGGTCGAGAGCCTGTGCGCGACCACGATCGACGTCCGACCACGCATCAGATGGACGAGGGCGTCCTGCACGAGCTTCTCGCTCTCTGAGTCGAGGGCCGAGGTGGCCTCGTCGAGCACGAGAATGGGCGCATCGGCGAGGATGGCTCGAGCGATGGCCACGCGCTGGCGCTGACCGCCGGACAGCTTGATGCCACGCTCCCCCACCAGCGTGTCGAGTCCGCTGGGAAGCCTCTCGATGAACTCCATGGCGTTTGCCTCGCGGGCAGCGCGAACGATCTCGTCCTCGGGGGCGCCCGGCCTTCCGTAGGCGATGTTCTCGCGAATGGAGCGGTGGAAGAGGAGGGCCTCCTGCGGCACGTAGGCAATCTGATGGCGAAGGCTCTGCTGCGCGCATCGGGAGATGTCCTGACCGTCGACGAGAATGCGACCCTCCTGTATGTCGGACAGTCTCAGCAGGAGCTTGGTGAGCGTCGTCTTGCCCGCTCCCGAGCGACCGACGAGTCCTACGCGCTGACCCCCCGGGATGTGAAGCGAGAATTCGTCAAAGACCTTGTCCGAGGCCTCGGCGTCCTCGTACCAGAAGTTGAGGTGCTCGAAGTCGATGCTTCCGGACGTGACGCGAAGGTCGGGGGCGTTCTCCACGTCTGCCACGAGCCGTGGCTCGTCGAGGATGCGCGTCATGTCCGCGGCGTCACCGAAGGCGCGGTTGAGGCGCTGCATGGTGCTGCTCAGCATGTTGAATCGCATCGTGAGCTGGTAGGTGTAGTTGAACATCATGACGAGCATGCCTGCCGAGATGCCAAACCAGGCGTTACCGCCCGCGATGAAGACGATGGCAAGCGCCATGATGACCACGATCATGGAGCTCGTGATGGTACCTGTGATCGTGGACTGGAGCATGCCTCGCGCGTCCGCCGCGCGCGCCTCGCGGTTTGCCTCGTCAAAGACCTGCCGCTCGTAGGCCTCCCGGCCATAGGTCTTCACGGTGAGGATGTTTGTCACGGAGTCCGAAAGCTCGCCCGAGAGACGGTTCTGGGCGGCGGAGGCCTGGGCGTTTATGGGAAGGATTCGTTTGTAGAGCCGATACGTCACGACCGCGTACGCAACGAGGAAGACCGAGAGGACGATGACGTAGAGGGGCACCGCGGCGGCGAGCATGACGATGGTGAGCACGACGGAGGCCAGCGTAGGGACCACGGAGTAGACCATCGTATCCGTGAGGTTTGAGTACGCCGATACGAACTTGGAGGTCTGGCTCACGAGGGAGCCACCATAGCGGTTGGAGTGAAAGGTCATCGACTGGTTTGAGAGGGTGTCGAAGCAGTGGGTGTCGAGCTCGTAGGTCGCCTGGTTCTCCAGCTTCCAACAGGTGTAGTCCTGCAGCTTGGAACATGCCTGCCCGAGCACGTTGACCACGATGAGCGCCACGACGAAAGGCGTGAGCGACTGCAGCGTGGCCCCGCCGGCGCTGACCGCGTCCACGATCGCGGCCATGTAGTACGAGTTGGCGTAGGTAAGGAAGCCCACGTATCCGATGGTCGAGGCGAGCGCACCGAGAAAGGCCGGCATGCTCGTCCTCGTCACGGCCCAAAAGTAGTGAACGGTCCGTCGCATGGTCGACGGGTGCCTCTTCTCGCTCATTCGAATCTCCTATGAGGGGTTGCCGCCGAGCTGATAGCTTTTCCCAGTGTCTCACGGCCGAAGGCCGAACTGTCATGTAAATTCTCGCTAGGCCGCATCAGTCCATCTCGAGAAGGTTTCCATTCTCGCGCACCTTCGGTTGTGGGTTTTGGTATGATGCTCAGGCGTTGATGCGGGCGATTGGCTCAGGGGTAGAGCACATCCTTCACACGGATGGGGTCGCTGGTTCGAATCCAGCATCGCCCACCATGCAAATCAGCAGCCTAGGACATGTGTCCTAGGCTGTTTCTTTTTGTGCATCTCGGGGGGGTGCGCCCAAAAACCCGGAGACTTCGGGTCTTAGGAGAATGGAGGGGTGGGGATGCCCCTCTCCAAATCTTGCCGCCTAGAGAATGTACGGAGAAACGTCAGCACCCCTTTCCGAAGATAGGGCTTGCACAAACACAACCTCGCGCTCGGATACAGCGCGACGACCACGAGACGCACGGAGGAGATACTGGTCACGAGTCCTAAGATGAGGGTGCCGGGAAGCCTCCTGCACCAAAGGGGCGGCGCACGCTCTGGGAAACGCAAACCCTCTCTTCGCCTCTGAGTGGCTCTGTTCCATGTCACAGAGAATTACCGCGCATAATCATTGGTTTTTACGATACTGACGACGCAATTCCTTGAAGTCATATGCCCCAGGGGAAGGGGATGGGACCTGCGGCTCATGCTAAGCGGCGGCCTCCTCATCGTGCACCGATACAGCCTTACAGACTGCCTATCAGATAATAGGTCGAGAAATGGTAACCGGAGTAGTTTTGTGTTTCTTGACATGGATACGAGGGGCTGACTCGGGTGTGCAAGTATTAAATATTTATATAATACAAGGGAGCTAGAATCATAGAGAGACCCTAGCTCCCTGCGGTTGCTTTCGCGGGGGCTATCCTGTGACGTCGCTTCTTCTTGCTAGGCGCATCGGGCCGAGAGAAAGATGCGCAGCGCTACAACGACGAGCAGGACTCCCACGAGCGCCGCATATGCGCCGTGGCCGGCCGTGAAGTTAAAAAGCCCGGAGAAGAGAAGGCCGAGGGCAACAAAGGTGAGACCGATCCATGCGAGAAAACAAGTTGCCAGCGAGCACAGCATACGACGAGGAGCGCTCCCGGCAAAGAACGGATAGCTTCGCGCGTAGATGGCACCAAGCAGGACATAA